>CESE01078114.1_pt1 | contig 20143 bp, 19 predicted proteins | sample 350271 | NCBI WGS metagenome assembly CESE01 (sample SAMEA2621536, study PRJEB7988) | marine metagenome | isolation source: saline water (ENVO:00002010), including | reverse complement strand
TTATTAGATAGCCATCGTCTTGAATTTCCTTCACCTGTAGAATTGGCTAAAAATTATAAAGAAACAGGAATCCAATTTATACCTGGCCTAACCAATCCAGCATCTGATCATGAACGCTATATTACAAATACCAAGAAGTCTTTGAATTTTGGTGTGTATTCTGCCGATCTTAGCTATTGTATTCTTAACAATCAAGGACAATGTGCATCTGAATATTTTATGGCAATTCAGAGTATTAGCAATTCAATTGGTTTGTCTGAAATATTTCGATACGAATTAATCCTCACTAATTTCAACTCTAGTCTTAGCAACAAAGACTCCATGTCAAGAATAGTTAATGGTATTCAGAAAGATTTGGATAAAACACTCAGAGCAAACGGCACCCAAGACAAAGCAATTCTTTTTTACACCGGAGCTTGGATTGAAAGTGCTTATATCGCTATTAACGCGAAAAAGAATTTCTCGAATAGCTTAGATACTGCCATGGTGTCTGAAATTACAAGTCAAGTAGAAATGTTAGAGGATATTTTGATAGAATTTGATAAAATGGACGATAAGAACGAAGAAATCACAGATCTACAAAACAAATTATTAGAGTTTAAAGAAATGTCTTCGAGCATTCGATTTAAATCCACTGGAGACAGCGTATTATTGAATCTAATGGACCTACAAAAAATCCGAAACAAAGTAGAAGAAATTAGAGCTTACGTAGTGAGTTAATTTCCTTATCACAAAGTTTTCTTGCGCTTGTTAAAGGACTTTATAATTCTATCTTTGCCGCCCAAAATTTTTAGAATAAAATGATTAAAATTACTCTACCAGATGGCTCGGTTCGTGAATTCGAATCAGGAGTTACACCTTTCGATGTAGCCAATGATATTTCATCTGGCTTAGCACGAAATGTTTTATCCGCTTCTATAAATGGAAAAACAGTAGAGTCTGTTACCCCTATTTTTGAAGACGCTGAATTAGTGTTGCATACCTGGGATAATGATGAAGGGAAAACTGCCTTCTGGCATTCTTCAGCGCACATATTGGCGCAAACACTAGAAGACTTATACCCTGGAATTAAACTTACAATTGGTCCTGCCATTGAAAATGGCTTCTATTATGATGTAGACACATTAGACTATGTAATTTCAGAAAAAGATACTGCGGCTATTGAAAAACGCTTTTTAGATTTTGCTCGCGAAAAAGCGCAATTCAAAATGAGAGCAGTTAGTAAAAAAGACGCTCTTGAATTATACAATAAGCAAGGAAACGAATTCAAAGTTGAATTAATTTCAAATCTTACCGATGGTGACATTACGTTCTGCGATCATTCCAACTTTACCGATTTATGTCGAGGTGGACACATCCCTAATACAGGATTTGTAAAAGCCATTAAAATATTAAGCATCGCTGGTGCCTATTGGAGAGGCGATGAAAATAAGCCCCAATTATCTCGTGTTTATGCGATATCCTTCCCAAAACAAAAAATGCTTGAGGAGCATTTGCAAATGCTCGAAGAAGCCAAAAAACGAGATCATCGCAAACTGGGAAAAGAGCTAGAGTTATTTACTTTCTCTGAAAAAGTTGGCCAAGGTTTGCCATTGTGGTTGCCAAGAGGTGCTGAATTACGCTCAAGACTAGAAGATTTCTTGAAGAAGGCTCAAACAAAAAGTGGCTATCAGCCCGTTATTACGCCGCATATTGGGCACAAAAGTCTTTACGTTACTAGTGGCCATTATGAAAAATATGGAGCGGATTCATTTCAGCCAATTCACACTCCAAAAGAGGATGAAGAATTTTTGCTTAAACCAATGAATTGCCCACACCACTGTGAAATCTATAAATCCAAACCTAGATCATACAGGGACTTACCGGTTCGTTATGCTGAATTTGGAACTGTATACCGATACGAACAAAGTGGTGAGCTGCATGGTCTGACAAGAGTACGAGGATTTACTCAAGATGACGCTCACCTTTTTGTAAGACCTGATCAATTAATTGAAGAGTTTCAAAATGTAATTGATTTAGTAAGTTATGTTTTCACCTCATTAGGATTCGATGATTATGAAGCTCAAATTTCTTTAAGAGATAAAGAGGATCATTCAAAGTATATTGGTTCTGACGAGAATTGGGAAAAATCTGAAGATGCAATACTTAAGGCAGTAGAGGGAAAAAATTTAAAGACCAAAATCGTCTATGGAGAAGCAGCATTTTACGGACCCAAGCTCGATTTTATGGTAAAGGATGCCTTGGGCAGAAAGTGGCAATTGGGAACAATACAGGTAGATTACAATTTACCAGAGCGTTTTGAATTAGAATATATGGGCAGCGATAATCAAAAGCATCGTCCAATAATGATACACAGAGCGCCTTTTGGGTCCATGGAACGCTTTATTGCAATCCTTACGGAACACTGTGCAGGGAAATTTCCATTGTGGTTAAATCCTGATCAATTTGCGATTCTTACGATTTCAGACAAGTACAATGAGGTAGCGGAAAATATGCTACTTTTGCTCGCCCAAAAAGGGCTGCGCGGTTATGTAGATCATCGCTCAGAAAAAATTGGGAAAAAGATTAGAGATACAGAGCTTTCAAAAATTCCTTTCATGCTAATTATTGGCGAAAAGGAAGCCGAATCTGGACAAATTTCAGTTCGTAAGCAAGGCGAAGGTGACCTAGGAACGTTTACTATTGAAGCATTTGCTGAAATAGTAGATAAAGAGATTAAAGAGTTAGTTAAAGAGTTTTAATAAAATTAATAAGGAGGAATAAGCCATAGCTAGAAGATTCAGATCCCCGCAGCCAAAGAACACAGATCCGGTTTTTAGAATAAACGGAAAAATCTTTGCAGATTCAGTTCGACTGGTCACAGATGACGAGGGTGCTGAGGTATTGGCTATAGCCGATGCTTTAGCGAAAGCAGATGACGCAGGTTTAGACTTGGTAGAAATTTCACCAAATGCTAAACCTCCAGTAGTCAAAGTATTAGACTACAAGAAATTCATCTATGAGCAAAAGAAGAAGAAAAAAGAAATGCAATCAAAAGCGACGAAAGTTGTTGTGAAAGAAATCCGCTTTGGACCTAACACTGATGAGCATGACTTTAACTTCAAGTTGAATCACGCCAGAAAATTCCTAGAAGAAGGAGCAAAGCTGAAGTCATTTGTATTCTTTAAAGGACGAACAATCGTTTTTAAAGAAAGAGGTGAAATCTTACTTTTGAAACTTGCTCAAGAATTGGCAGACATAGGAGACGTTGAGTCACTTCCGAAAATGGAAGGAAAACGTATGATAATGTTTTTAGCTCCAAAGAAGAAAAAATAATTCCCTATATATTGTTTAATCAGTAATAAGCAGAAAAATGCCTAAGATGAAAACAAAATCCAGTGCCAAAAAGCGATTTAAGCTTACCGGTTCTGGTAAAATCAAAAGGAAACACGCTTTTAAAAGCCACATCCTGACAAAAAAAGAAACTAAACAGAAACGTAATCTTACGAAATCTGGATTAGTTCACAAAGCGGACGAGCGCAACATATTGCAGCAACTCAATCTTAAGTAATCAGATTAATTTTTGGTTTATTGTTTTAACCCGAGTTCTAGTAATTAAGCAGTTTGAAAAAGCAACTCACTATCACTCAAAAAAATGTAAATTATGCCTAGATCAGTAAATACAGTGGCATCACGCGCAAAACGCAAAAAAGTGATGAAACTAGCCAAAGGATACTTTGGTAGAAGAAAAAATGTTTGGACAGTAGCAAAGAACGCCATTGAAAAAGGGTTAGTATATGCTTTCAGAGACAGACGTCAAAAGAAACGTAATTTCAGATCTCTTTGGATCACGCGTATTAACGCAGGAGCTAGAGTGAATGGAATGTCCTATTCTAAGTTTATGGGAAAAGTAAATAGTGCTAACGTCGATTTAAACCGTAAGGTTTTAGCTGATTTAGCAATGAATCATCCAGAGGCTTTTAAAGCTGTGGTTGACAAAGTGAAGTAGAGAAATCTAAATCATATATTAAAATAAAGGGAATTATTTAAGGTCGCCAATTGGCGGCCTTTTTTTGTGCTTTATAATAGAATAATCAAGGACTCATAATCACTCCATTTCAATCATCGGATAGTAGTTTAATTAAGTGGGAAGATTTCAGATTATCCACGCACTCTAATCAAAACTCTATCTTCTCCCATAAATCTTAACCTTTCCAAAGTCAGCTACCAATTCATATTGGTTATGTGTGTCTCCGAGTAACTCATTGTAGAGTCTATTCCTTTCTAAGAATATTTCGCGTCCATGAAGATAGGTCTTGACATCGCTGACGTTTAAGAACCACTGATGGGTATGATAGTTAATAATTAAGTAATCCGGCTTGTCGTTTCTTATAATATCGTCAGAGAGTCCCCAATAGTGACGAAACATCAGCTGCTCGTTTTTTGGAATGTAAGTATATTTATCAGAGGAAATGAAGACCTTTTCAGTTATATTTTCCTTGAGCCAAATGCCTGCCTTTAGCTCCGGGGAATTTTCAAATTCCACAACTCGTTCACTAGAATAATCAACTGCTTTCCAGCTTGAAAAAACAAGGACAACCAAAAGCACAAATGCACTTGAGTATCTAGTATTCCAATATTGTTTTAGCCATATATTATTAATCTTATCAATAATTAAAGCCAAACCTATTGCCGCATAAAAAAAACAGAATGGTAGAATGGGAATAAGAAAATGTGCAAAATGCGACTTCACACGGAATACGATAACAAAACAAAAAACTAGTATCCATAAAAGTGGAATTACTAAAATAAAATTAATCTGTCTCTTGTCTGATCGAATCAATTGATAAAGAATTACTAAAACACCAAAAAGCGCAAGAAAACTCCAAATCAGAGTCAATACTTGAGGCTGGCTAATTATTTCCAACCAACCTAGCAGTCCCGTTTCATCTCTAAACCAGTGGCCATCCTTATGAACGCTTGCAACAGCTACAATTCCATTTAGAAAGTTAAATGCCCGCAATCCTTGTGGAGACCCTGCAGAAAAAGCCAATGCAAAAATCCCCGTTGACGCTATGCTCGATATTGCGCCCCATTTTAGGTTTTCAACACGATCTATATATTTCTGATAGAAGAAGGTGAATAACCCAAAAAAGAATAGAACAATAGCAACAACTCTAACTCCAGATACAGCAGTTAAAATTGAAGATGAAATTTCATTATTAGGAGTAAGAAAAGAAGCGTAGAATTCTGGTTTCGCTATAAAAGCTATAAAAACAGAAAGAATTATCAGGAGAATAGATGATGTTTTCGCCGATTGTTGTTTTAAAAATTGAGGCCTCTTAAAAAAGAAAAAGAACCACAAAATGGGCAATAAAGCTACTCCTACATATTTAGTTGAAAAAGCAAAACCAGCAAAAAGACTTGATAATACGATAGACTTTAATGTTGGCAATTTCACATAATCAGCAACATAGAATAAACTTAATGCCACAAAAAATACCTGAGCCAAATCGGGATGAAGCATTGTACCATAGTTTATAAGAGTAATGCTTGAAAACAAAACCAATACAAACACCAATTCTTTTGCCGATTCCATATGCTTTTTGGTAAACTGCCTCAACACCACTGCAGTTCCAAAAAGAAAGAAGCAAGACAAAAAGCGCATAATTACAACTCCTAGTTGCTCCGTTACTTCAGTAAATACACCTACTACATTAAAGCAAATAAGTCCGATATTATAATATAACAACCCATATTCGTAATGGCCTATTTCGAATGTGCCCTTGTTATAAGCATAAAGTAAGGAGCTTAAAAAATCAACCTCGTCGGTATTGAATGCATCAACAATTCTAATATCTCCAGAAGCACTCATGATTATTGGCCAATAGACAAACACAAATGCAAACAGAACTGATCCTGTCAGAAATAATCTGGTGCTATTTTTTAAAATATATTGCAATTTATATTGAAAGTTCAAAGGTAATAGGTTGATCCAAAACGGACTACTCTACCCTACTCAATCCCATTGCTGCTAATAAATGCGTTGGAACATTTTCTAAAACTATCTTATATGTTTTTTTCGCCTGCTGTTTTTCATTCTTTAATTCTTGACAATAGCCAATCATATAGAGTGCGTCGAAGTAGGTTTTGTCTAAGCTATAAGCTTTATTAAATAATACTGTAGCAGTATCCACCTCTTCTAGTTGAATCAACTTTACATATCCCATATTGTAATATGCCTCAGGGTACTTATCGTTAATTTCCAATATCGCTTTATATTCATTTAATGCTAAATTTGACCTGCCAATATTCTGAAAATGAAGCCCTTTTCCATAGTAAGCTTCAATGCTTTTTGGTTTTATTCTTAATGCATTTTGATAATAAGAAGGAGCTAAATCATGTTTTTCTAAAGCGTACAAATTGCCCAGTTGCATATAGGCCTCATAATGATTAATATCTTGCTCAACTGCAGTTTGAAAACTAGTTACAGCCTTGACAGTATCCCGACCATACTTATGGGCCATACCTTTGAGATAATAGGCTTGTGCATTATAGACATCAAAATTAAGAGCAGCATTCGCCCAATTAATACATTGTTGCAAATCGCCTGTCACTAAATAAATCTCACTTTTTTGCAGCATTAATGGAACCGAACCTGGAATAACAAATATGGCTTTGTCTAAAACATCTTTCGACTCTTTAAATCGCTCTAAATCGAATAACAAATTTGACTTTAGTACATACCATTGATCATTTAAGGAATCTACTTCTATTGCTCGATTTAAATCTCCGATAGCCGATTCAAAGTCTTTGTCATTTTGTCTAAGAATAGCTCTATAGTAGTATAGTTCTGGGTTATCTGGGTTAACTCTAATAAGAGAATTTATACTATCGAATGCGGATTCGTATTCAATTGGAGCTTTATTCTCAACAACTGCTGTGGAATTTTCGCTCTTGCACGAAACAAATCCAATCAATAATAAAAGCGGCAAATATTTCATAAAGTCAAAATAAAAAATCCCTTTGGAATTGGAATTATCCTATCCAAAGGGATTACAAATTTAAAGGCTTAAGCTAAAAAGCACTGCAGAATTATGCAGCGGCCATTTTCTCTTTTAAGTGTGCTTCTATTTCATCCGATAATTCCGGGTTATCTCCAATCAATTCCTTAACCGCATCTCTTCCCTGACCTAATTTGGTTTCGCCATAACTAAACCAAGAACCTGATTTTTTTACCACATCATGCTCTACAGCTAAATCCAATAACTCTCCAGTTCTAGAAATTCCAGCCCCGTACATGATATCAAATTCTGCTTTTCGGAAAGGCGGCGCTACTTTATTCTTTACCACTTTTACTCGTGTTCGGTTTCCAATTACCTCATCACCAGATTTTATTTGAGTAGATCTACGAATATCCAAACGGATGGAAGCATAGAATTTAAGTGCATTTCCACCAGTTGTAGTTTCAGGGTTACCGAACATAACGCCAATTTTTTCTCTTAACTGATTAATGAACATGCAACAGCAATTCGTTTTATGAATAGTTCCAGTAAGTTTTCTTAATGCTTGAGACATCAAACGTGCATGTAATCCCATCATTGAATCACCCATTTCGCCTTCAATCTCAGCTCTTGGCGTAAGTGCTGCAACAGAATCGATAACTAACAAATCAATAGCTCCAGAACGAATAAGGTTTTCTGCAATTTCCAATCCTTGCTCACCATTATCTGGTTGAGATATCAAAAGATTTGCAGTATCTACTCCTAATGATTCAGCATAAAAACGGTCGAACGCATGCTCAGCATCAATAATTGCTGCTACGCCTCCTTGCTTCTGAACCTCTGCAATAGCATGGATAGCCAAGGTCGTTTTACCAGAAGATTCAGGACCATATATTTCAACGATTCTGCCTTTTGGATAACCATTTATTCCTAATGCCGCATCTAATGTTATAGACCCTGTAGGAATTACATCGATTTCTTCTATTGCGCCATCTCCCAATTTCATTACGGCACCTTTACCGTACATTTTATCAAGCTTATCTAGCGTTAACTTTAGTGCTTTTTCTTTTGCGTCTGTTGACATAGTTTGTTCTTTTTTAAATATTGAAAGGCAAATAAACGGAGGCAGACCGTAACCTTTTTACGTTGTGAAATTAAATATTTCAGTTGCTCGAAATAAGTAAAATAACGATAATTTATACAATAAATCTAAAAGCTGGAGATTCAATAAAAAACAAACTCTACTCGCCTGTTTTTCTCTCGCCCTTCGTCAGTATCATTACTAGAAATTGGGGTAGCACTCCCAAAGCCTTTTGCTGATAATCGCTGACTATCAACACCATGAGTTTCAAACCACTTCGATACGTAATCTGATCTTTTCATTGATAAATCTTGATTATAGAGCTGCCCACCAACATTATCAGTGTGACCTTCTATTTTTAATTTTAGATTTTCATTCTGAGTCAGCAAAGTCGTTATTTGAATCAATTTGTTCAAATCCTCTGGATCTGAGGTTTCAAATTTATCCGTTTCAAAATTTAGATGTAATTCTAATACAATGGAATCGCCTCGAACGGTGACCTTTTCCTCACTAAATAATTCTTCGATTTTTACCTTAATTGCATTCCCTCCTTCTTGTTCCTCGGCGTGAAAAGAATTACTTTTAAGAAAAACAGCTGAATCATAAATTCCATCACCAGCATCAGCAATCGCTATTTTTAAGTGATAAGCAACATTTGGCTTTACATCTGATGAGGCTGTTAACCATTTGGTTAATCCATCAAATTGAAAATTAAAGGCGTATTCATTTACCTCATGATTACCCTCCATAATCTTAGGGCTATTCACATTCCATAATTCGTTTTTAATGAAATATTCTGCATTTTTCTTGTGGTTAATGTTATCGACTGAAATGGCTTCTTGAGTATTTGGAACTACCGCCAAATTGATTGTTGTTCGAGTATTCAATTCCGTTAGAAAGAAACCAAAAACATCATTTACTCCCTTATTAATAAATTCTAAATATTCTTCTGAAGCAAAAACAAACTCAAATTCAATACGATTGTATTTAGGCACAAAATCGAATTCAAGAACACATGCATCCATAGTTACGTTATTTGCCAATCGCACCAATTGACGATCACCTGGCTGATGCAAATAATCGCCTACTCCACCTGCGGTATTCGGACCAGCGGCTGCTTTTGCAAAACCAGTGGAAAGAATAATCCCCTTTTTGATATCAATATGCTCGGCTTCCGTATGGAATTTTCCGATAGCATAAGGAGCTCCCTTGTATTTAATATTGATAATCTTTAAACCAGAGTTTGGTCCGATAAGTTCCTTCCAAATTAGAGCCGATGGCCTAATTCCGGTAGTAACCTCTAATTGAGCAATGCTCAGAAATGGAACTAAAAAACATAAAAAAAGGGGCACAATTCGCACCCCTCAAATATAAACGTCTATTTGAGCTTAACCCAATATCTGCTCAGTATGTTCTTTAGTTTTAACTTTTCCAATTACTTCGGTAATTATTCCGTTTTCATCAATAACAAAAGTGGTTCGATGAATTCCGTCGTATTCTTTACCCATAAATTTCTTAAGACCCCATACCCCGTAAGCGTTTAGAACCGTATGATCTTCATCCGCCAACAATGAAAATGGTAAATCGTAATTGTCGATAAACTTTAAATGTCGTTTTGTTGAATCTGCACTTACACCTAATACTTCATAACCTTGTTTTAAGAGCATATCGTAATTGTCTCTCAAATTGCAAGATTGAGCTGTGCAACCAGGCGTCATATCTTTAGGATAGAAATACAAAACGAGTTTTTTACCCTTAAAGTCATTTAAAGATATCGTTTCTTCTTTTTCGTTTAGTCCAGAAAAATCTGGCGCTTTTTCTCCTGCTTTTAATGTTGTCATTGTATTGTTTTATTGTAGAACAAATAAAATTGGTCTGCGTTCGATTTAATTAGATTCCGAATAGAAGTTTCTCTAAATTCCTGTATCGATAAGTTCAGCTATTTTAACAGAGTGACGATAGCGATTGGATGTTGATTACCGCGACAAACTCTTACTTACTTTTCTTCCAAGTTTTAAATAGCTCATTTTGCTTTGGTCTAAATGCCGGTATTCGAGTTAAAGGCTCACATTCCTTCAAAGTATCTTTGCAATCTTTAGGCAGCTTCTGATACAATTCGGTTCCTTTTGTCTTCCAGCCAATCATTTCATCTGATACGTCTTTTACAACTTTAGCGGGGTTGCCAACTGCCACTTTTCGATTTGGGATTTTCGTTTCACCAGGCACAAAACAGAGTGCGCCAATCACGCACTCATCACCAATCACACAATTATCCATAACCACAGCGTTCATTCCTATTAGTGTATTTTCTCCGATGGTTCCACCATGAATAATTGCACCATGACCTATATGAGCAGCTTTTTTTAAGCGAGTAGTTGTTCCAGGAAACATATGAATAACACAGTTTTCTTGAACGTTACATCCATCCTCAATTATTATTTCACCCCAATCGCCTCTTATGGCTGCCCCTGGACCAACATAAACATTCTTACCTATAATTACATTTCCAGTAACATTAGCTTGCGGGTGTATAAAAGAGCTTGGGTGAATAACCGGTTTGTATCCGTTGAATTCGTAGATCATAATTACACTCTTTCAATTATAACAGCATATCCTTGACCAACTCCGATACACATAGTACAAAGTGCATACTTTTTATTCTGTTTTGCCAATTCAATTGCAGCAGTTTGAATAATACGTGTTCCGCTAACTCCTAGTGGATGACCTAAAGCAATTGCTCCTCCATTTGGATTAATACGTGGATCATTATCTTCCAAACCTAACTTTCGCGTACAAGCTAATGCTTGAGCAGCAAATGCTTCGTTTAGTTCAATGATATCAATATCATCAAGAGTCAATCCTGCTTTTTTCAATGCTTCTTGAGATGCTCCAACAGGGCCAATTCCCATTATTCTTGGTTCAACTCCAACCACAGCCCAACTTAAAACTTTTGCAATAGGAGTTAAGTTGTGCGTTTTTAATCCTTCTTCAGTAGCCAACAACATTGCAGCAGATCCATCATTGAGACCAGAAGCGTTTCCTGCGGTTACCGTTCCATCTTTTTTGAAAGCAGGACGTAACTTCGCAAAAACCTCAGCGCTGCTGCTTGGCTTAATGAATTCATCATTCGCAAATAGTATCGGCTCTTTCTTTCGTTGTGGAATTTCGACTGAAATTATCTCTTCGGCTAATCTTCCTGATTGCATTGCAGCAGTTGCTTTCTGTTGCGACCATAAAGCAAATGCATCTTGATCCTCTCTGGAAATAGAATACATTTCGGCAAGATTTTCTGCAGTGTTACCCATTCCATCAACACCATACAGATCTTCCATTTTAGGATTTATGAATCTCCAACCAAAAGAGGAATCGTGCATTGCAGCATCTCTACCAAATGGCTTTGAAACTTTAGAAATAACCCAAGGTCCGCGCGTCATGTTTTCTACTCCACCTGCAACGAAAATATCGCCATCTCCAACTCTTAATGCTCTTGATGCATGAACGACTGCTGACATACCCGATGCACATAATCGATTCACTGTTTCACCTGGTACAGACCAAGGAATTCCAGCCAACAGCAGGGACATTCTTGAAACGTTTCTATTGTCTTCTCCCGCTTGATTTGCACAACCAAAAATTACATCCTTAATCGCACTAGGATCAAGGTTAGAGTTTCTGGACATCAGTTCTCGTAACGTTATCGCTCCTAAATCATCAGTTCTGATAGTGGATAATGTTCCTCCGAAATTTCCAACTGGAGTTCTAATTGCGTCTACTATATATGCTTCTTTCATTTTATAATTTTTCTATTTAAAAATACTATCAAAAAGTATTTTCAAACCTTCCATTCATTTTTCGTTCTATAAACCGTGCCTTTAAAAGTGGCTACTTTTTCATTTTTTTGATTGGTAACTACTACCTCATAAACTGCCAATTTATTAGATTTAGAAATTTCATTAGCTTTTGCTGTCAATTCATCTCCTTCTTTTGCAGGAAGATGGTAATGTATGCTGTTTTCTATAGATACAGATTGTATTCCATGAGAATTAGCGGCAAATGCCAATGCTGAATCTGCAAGAGAAAACGAAACCCCTCCGTGTAAAATGTCAAAACCATTGAGCATTTCCCTTCGGACAACCATTTTAATACTGGAATTACCCGTTCCATCAAAAACACGCTCAATACCTAACCATTTTGAAAAGGCATCATTCTGCATCATAACATCAATTACTTTTTTGGGTGAAGTATCGTTCATAAAGTAAGATATACAGCCAAAATTAGCGTATTGTTCGAACTATGTTTGTTACATGACTAAAAGATAGATGATAAAAAATCACTGGTTTTTATTTGGAGTACTTTTTCTCCTAGCTGGGCAAACCTTTGGTCAGCACAATTCGGCAGTATGTGACAGGTATATGCCCACTAATAGTGTATTACTAAATCCCGCAAGTATTGCAGCCCCTAGGCCATTTATTGACTTTAGACTGGCTGGTATTTCAGCTCAAGTAGAAGGTAATCTATACTTTCTACCAGATGGTAAAATTGCAACTGCGTTGAACGCAAATATTGAAGAAGGTGTAAAATATAATGCAGCTGTAAATACCGACATCTATTTACCTGCATTAGTCATTGCACGTGGATATCGTTCTTTTGGATTTAATATTAGACAACGGAATATGGTTTATGCCAAAAATATTCCTTCAAATATTGCCGGATTTATAAAAAACGGTTTTAATTATCCCCAACAACACAACCAAGTATTCGACAACGATAACTTTCATATTAAATATATGAGCTGGGCTGAATTGGGTTTAAACTACGCTCAAATAATAAAACGTGATGGAGATGTTATTATGACCGCCGGGGGTTCTCTCAAGCTTTTAAATGGAATGGGACACTTGGCTATGCTAGCAGATAATTTAAAATATGAAGTGGATTCTCTCCATATTAATATTCACAATACAAAATCTAAAATAGGTATAAGTACTCCCGGAGCATCTTTGGGAATGGGAATAGGAGTTGATTTAGGTTTTGAGTTTCGTAAAATGTTAACCGATGATAATGCATTTCATACGCCACATAGCGTAAAAAATAAATGTGCAGTTAAAGAATACAAATACAAATTTGGAATCTCCTTAATAGATTTAGGATTCTTGAATTTCAAAAATAATTCTACGGATTGGACATTTGAAAATGATTCGATATTCTGGAATAACTATGAGACCAATAAAGTTGATGGAATTACCAGGATGAATATTGTTTTAGGCAGTTCAGCTGCAAATGCAGGCTCTTCTCCAGAAACCAAAAAAAAATTTACTGCCTTAATGCCTTTGGCATTAAACGCTCAATTTGACTATAACCTAGAAAACAATTTCTTCATATATACCTCAATGGAACTTGGAATGCATCAGCGCATTACAATGGGGACAGAGCGCGTTTCTCGGTTGAGTATAATTCCAAGGTACGAAAGAGAACGTATAACTGCAGCGCTTCCAATTACAATTTCCAGACATCAAAAACCTGGAATGGGGGTCTATCTTAGGGCTTATTTCTTAAGTATTGGAACTAATAATTTTGTACCTTTTTTACTAGATCAAGACACCTATGGAGCAGACATTTATGTGAGTTTCAATTGGCAGATTTTACATTCTAATCCGTGTCAAACTTACTTTAAGAAACGAAAAAATTATTGTCCGAAACCTTCTAGAAGTTTCTTTAAGAAAAAGAAGAAAAAACCACGTGAATTAAATTTAGAATGGAAGTAGAATATTTCACAAAAGATTACCTAGACTTTTTCAAAGAATTAGCGGCCAACAATCATAAAAACTGGTTCGATGAAAATCGAAAGCGCTATGAAAAAAGTGTAAAAAATCCATTTAAAAAATTTATTGAGCGATTGATTGCTGAAGTAGAAGCAATAGATCCAGAACAAAGGGGAGTTGAAGCAAAACATTGCATTTTCAGAATTAATAGAGACGTTCGATTTAGCAAGGATAAGACGCCCTACAAATTAAACAACTCAGCAGTAGTATCACCTGGAGGCAAAAAAGGGAAAGATATTCCAGGTATATATATTGAACTTGGACCTGGAACTGTGCGATTATATGGTGGTGTATTCTTTTTAGAAAAACAAAACTTAGAAGATTTTAGGTATTACCTTGCCGCAAATCAAACTGCTTTTGAAAAATTAATTCACCAAAAAGACTTCATAAAAACATATGGCAAAATCAAAGGAGATAAAGCTAAAAGAATACCAAAAGATTTAAAAGAAGCTGCAGAAAAACAAGCCTTAATTTATAACAAACAGTGTTACTTTTTCACTGAATACAACCCAGAAGTTATTTGTACAGCTTCCTTTATAAAAACCTTAATGAATGATGTTCAAAAAGGATTTGAAATCATACAATTTATAAGAAAAGGGATTCATTATTAAAACAATAATTACATTTCTTCTTTTTATATTCTGGCTAGCCAATAGCTCTATTGCTCAGGTTTCTCGACTAAAACCTAAATACTCTGTTGGTGTATCTTACAGTATCCCTTTTGATACTGTTTTAAACGTTAAAGGACAAGCGCAAGTGATCAAACTGGATGTGTATGCGCCTATTCAAAAGTCCGAAATAACGAATCGACCAGCTGTTATGTTATTATTTGGAGGAGGTTTTTATTGGGGTAATAAAAACAACTATCCAATGGAAACAATTTGCAATCGGTTAGCCCAAATGGGCTTAGTTGCTATTTCAATGGATTACAGAACCCGTTGGCAAAAATCACTGTCTGAAGAGGAAAAAGGGGCCACCACTTTATACCGAGCTGTTCAAGATTTAAGCTCTGCTATGTTATTTATCGAACAAGAGATAAAAACAACTAACAGCTGGAAAATTGACACTGCTAATTTCTTTCTAGGCGGTAATTCTTCAGGTGCGATTACTGTATTGAATTATTATTTCGTCAATCCTTCAAACCCTAATATTTTTTCAAACCTCGAAGCTGAATTAGGCTCGTGGTACAAGACCAACTATAGACCTAGAGCACTCATTAATCTTTGCGGCGCTATATCTGATACTAATCTTATAACAGATGCTATTCCAATACTATCGGCTCACGGAAACGAGGATAACATTGTCCCATACAAAACGGCTCAGATAGATTTTAAAATTCCATTCATTATCACGTTTCCAAAAGTGACGCTTCAAGGAAGTTATTGGATAAATGAAAGAAGTAAAAACTTAAGCGGAAAAAGCCATTTATATACCTATCAGCAGCAGCGACATACTCCATTTGATGGTATAATTGAACCCAAAATATATCAGGCTAATATGGATAAAACCATAAATTTAATTTCTAATTTTTTAAATAATCAAGTTTATCCCAACCAAGAAGTCGACATCGAAAAAGACCTACATATTGAGCATACTAGTCAATGTGGAATTGATATTTCTGAAAACGAATGGATGTTTTATCCAGTTGATAAATCCATAAAGAAAATATATCTGAAAGTTGAAGACCTTTCTGGAAAAACTCTTTTTCGAAAAAAAATAAAAAAGAAATTAAAGGTTTTTAAATATCAACCCAAATTAGAATCAGGTAATTATATTTTAAAAGTGGGTTACAGTACCTTTCAGAAAACGATTCCAGTAAAAATAAACTAAGCTTCTCCCAAAGATTCGCCAACAACAGTCATACAAGCAAACATTTTAGCGATTTTTTCTTCTGGAAGTCGCAGATATTGTTCCGAGAAAAACTCATCAGCTAAATAACTTACCAATGATGGCTGAGAAGATGCGCCAATCAAATTTTTCATATCGTCTTCGTCATTTTCCTCTGAAAATGAAATGATTTCTTCGAAAAGATTAGTCATTCGGTTTTCTAGAGCCGTTAAAGCTTCTTCAGAAACAGTTAATAAAACATCATTTTTAGACAATTCTACCGAATGCCAAATAATAGTAGTTAGATAAAATAAGTCTTCAGCAGCTTCTTCATCTTCTAAACCTTCACTTAGTCCAACTACGAAACCCATAATGTTAGGTTGCTGAATTGACATACGTTCAAACAAGTTGTTTAATTCTTGATCGTTCATATTTTCAAGATGTTCTAAGGCTAAATCAATGGCGCTATCAGCAACAACATTCTCTCTTACAGGCATTATTTTGGATTTTAAATTCAGCCACAATTTAGAAAAACTTTCAACATCAGCAATTGGTTTATAATAAAAATCCAATTCTTATTACTTGGTTTAAAAAAAGCAGCTTAATTCAGGCTCTTCTTAGTAAACCTCGTGGTTATTTACTTTGTGAAATAAATTCAAAAACGAATATCATTTCTTCATTTTGACATTCATTCAGAACTATATCAATCAACTTTGCCGGGATTTTTAACTTTGAGCATCAATTCAAAAAAATAACATTGAACTACACTTTTAATTCAATTGCAACATGTGAAATGTGCAGCTCAACCTCTGAGCACCACAAGATAATGGGGCAGCGTTTAAATCAGTCACAAGGACTATTTCCAAAAAATAAAGTAGGAGTTTCAGTATCCATTATGAGGTGTGAAAAATGTGAGTTAATATTTTCAAACCCACAACCCATTCCAAATAGTATTCAAGATCATTATGGTATTCCAGCAGCAGACTATTGGAAACCTCAATATTTTGATATTGATTTAAATTATTTCGCTTCTCCCATAAAAAAGCCCGAGAACTTCTCAACTCAACACAGCTCAGTCCTCCTCAATCTATAAAGGCTCTTGACGTTGGAGCGGGCCTTGGAAAGGCTATAATTGCGATGAACTCAGCGGGGTTTGACACCTATGGTCTTGAGCCATCAGAAACATTTAGAGAAATGGCTATTTCGAAAATGAAAATAGACGCTGAAAAACTCAAATTAGGTGGAGTTGAGGATCTTGATTACCCAAAAGAAAGTTTTGACTTTATAACTTTTGGAGCTGTTCTAGAGCATCTTTATCATCCGGCAGAAAATTTAAAGAAAGCTACTGAATGGTTAAAACCCGGCGGTATTATCCATGCAGAAATTCCATCTTCCAATTGGCTTATTTCTAAATTATTGAATTTATACTACAGTTTAAAAGGAACTAATTACGTTTCCAACTTAAGTCCCATGCATGTGCCGTTTCATTTATATGAGTTTTCGGAAAAATCTTTTGGAAAATTTGCCGAAAAAAATAATTTAGAAATAGCCTATTACAAAATAGAGGTATGCACACCGTATCATATTCCAAAGGTCCTGCACCCTATATTTAAATGGTACATGGGTTTAACTAAAAGTGGGTTGCAACTAATTATCTATCTCCGTAAGAAATAGAAACTCCTCGTTTACATTTTTAAAGTAATTGTGATTAAGCATAAAAACGCTCACTTTTTGCGACCATTCGCTTCAATAAAACACAAGGTCGATATCGATCTTCTCCATATTCTTCATACAATTCTTCCAATATATTTAGGATGTGCAATAAACCCAATTCATCAGCCCAAACCAATAAACCTTTAGGGTAATTAACTCCTTTTGTCATTGCGATATCCAAGTCTTCCTTAGATGCTATATTCAAATACAGCGCATCTGTTGCTTCATTTACGAGCATAGCCAATATTCTATGGACAATTTTTTCACCAAGTACCTTGTCTTCATTTGCTGCTGGAGCAATTGCATTTTCAGAGTAATCGTAAAATCCTCGTCCAGATTTTCGTCCAAAAAATCCTGCTTCCACCAATCTTTTTTGAGATATAGAAGGCTTAAATCTAGGATCAAAATAAAACTCTTTGAAAACCGTCTCTGTCACCACATAATTTACATCATGACCAATGAAGTCTGTTAATTCAAAAGGCCCCATTCTAAAGCCTCCAATTGTTTTCATCGCCCAATCAATCGTTGGGATATCCGCAATTCCTTCTTCATATATACGAATAGCCTCTCCATAAAAAGGACGTGCAACTCTATTTACAATAAAACCAGGAGTATCCTTTGCGATTGCAGGAGCTTTCCCCCAATCTAACATCAATTGCTTGAGCTTACTGCCCAATTCCAAGTCTGTAGAAATAGCAGGAACAATTTCGACCAATGGCATTAATGGAGCTGGATTAAAAAAATGTAATCCAATTACTCTCTCAGGGTTTTGACATGCTGCAGCAATAGAGGTAACTGAAAGCGACGAAGTATTTGTTGCTAAAATGCAAGTAGGACTTACTAAGTTTTCAATTTTACGAAATACTTGTTTTTTAATATCTAAATTTTCAACAATAGCCTCAATAACCATTTCAGAATCATCAATACGTTCTAAGCTGTGTGTCATTTCAATTCGACTCAAAACAACATCAGCTTCCTCTCTAGTTTTGCGACCTTTTTCAACCAAGCGATCGAAAATTTTTGTCAATCGAGCTGATGCTATTTCTAGAGCATCAGGATTATTATCGTACAAAGTAACCTCACAACCTGCTTGCGCTGCAACTTGAGCAATTCCTGAACCCATAGCACCTGAACCTATTACACTTACTCTTTTTATCATCTTTCTATTTCTAATTTTTGATACGAATAATCAGTTCGATTTCCAATTGGTATTATAAGCAATTTAGACTGCCAAATTAATTCAAATTGAGACTTTGAAAGACTAAAAGCTCCAAGATATTATTGTTGATTTTGGATTTAGCGAATAAACCTTCTGGATCTAGTAAAAGAATTCTAACGAACGTATATTTGGTGCCATAATTATGAGCGAAACACTTCAGAAAAGGTTTTTAATTGCGGCTATTCTACTTGCCGTATTTAATGTTTTAGGGTTTAATCATTTACTAGAATTAATGGCCGAAGAGCCACGCAGATCTATAATAGCAATAGAAATGTTGTGGAGCGGAGATTTTGCAATTCCTCATATTTACGAAGAAATATATTACAACAAACCGCCCCTGTATAATTGGTTAATAGCGGCCTCAATGTACTTGTTTGGAACCGGGGAATGGGCAGCCAGATTGCCTGGAGCACTTTCCTTTTTACTCACTGGGTTTGTTTTGTTTAAAATAGCAAGCAGACACTTAAGCCACAAAGTGTCACTATTTGTTGCATTTGCTTACATCACCTCTATTGACTTGTTGTTTTATGGTTCGGTAAATACTGCCGAAATTGATATTTTTTACTCGTTAATAACAGTATTACAGGTTTATGCAATTTTTCATTACAAGCAATCGGGTAACTACTTAAAGCTCTTTGTTGTGTCCTATCTGCTTGCTGCAATTGGAGTGCTTACTAAAGGAATTCCAACTATTGCATTTCAGGGGCTAACACTACTTGGATATTTTATTGCAACCAAAAGTTTTGGAAAACTCTTCTCTTGGAAACACCTAGTTGGCGGTTCGGTTTTTTTGGTTGTAGTGGTCGGCTATTTGTATTACTTCTCATTGTATGAAGATGTGTGGGCTCTTCTTAGCCAACAGTTTCAGGAGGCGTCCCAAAGAAGTGCTAACGAAACCTCCATACTTGATCTAATAAAAAACCTATTCCTATTTGTATTCATTCTGATTCAAAAATTATTGCCTTGGTCAATTCTAGGTCTGTTCTTCTTTTATAAATCAGTAAGAAAACAGCTCATAGAAAACAAGTTGTTATTCTTCTCCCTTGTCTTTATTCTTGCAAATATTCTGATTTATTGGACAGCTCAAGATTTAAGAACACGTTATATCTATATGTTTTTTCCCTTCCTGATTTTATTAGTTGGCGCAGGAATAGACAAAGTAAACTGGGAAGATAAAATACCAACAAGAATTTTACAGTTCTTTTTATTCTTAATTATTTTAGCGCCCCTGGCTCTTACAGCATTGCCATTTATAATTGATAACACCTCAGTTTTAACGTTTGTAATTGTGATCCTAATCATCTCTGCATTAGTGTTCAACTCTTATATCTCGATTAAAAACAAAAGCCACGATCAAATAATTTGGTCACTTATTATTGCGTTACTGCTTATCAGATTGGCATTTAATGCTGTAGTAATGCCGAAAATGACAGAATTATCAAGTAGAATGCACTACCGAAAAACAATATCAGAATTGGTAGAACACTCTGGTGGAAAAGAA
>CESE01147783.1_pt1 | contig 20155 bp, 19 predicted proteins | sample 350271 | NCBI WGS metagenome assembly CESE01 (sample SAMEA2621536, study PRJEB7988) | marine metagenome | isolation source: saline water (ENVO:00002010), including | reverse complement strand
TTTAAATATTGAATACTCTGGTTTTGTTAAATTTAGACTGAAGTATAAAGATCTCGCAGATACATGGTTTAATTGGGCTTATTACGATATAGATAAATTAAGTGATTTATTGCCTAATCACCTTACGCTACAGGTCTTACATGAAGAAGGTCCTGCTTATTCTGCAAAAATATCTGGTTTTTAATTAGGAATATTAAATATTGGGGATTAGATGTAGTGCGCGCTTATTTAGAACCTTATTTTATTTGTGCTACAGTTACAAAGTTATTTGAAAGCATTACTTTGTTTAAACTACTCTTTTACTTTGGAAAAATTTGGTAAGAATAGCACCGCATTTATTTTCCATGATTCCCCAATCAATTTGGGTTTTGGGGTGAAGCATATTGTCGTTGTAAAAGGTATAGCCTCTTTTTTCGTCTTTCGCACCAATTACAACCCGTTTTAAGCGTGTCCAATAACTTGCTCCGGCGCACATTGCACAAGGTTCTAGTGTAACATATAATGTACATTGATCTAAAAACTTACCACCTAAGAAATCGGAAGCCATTGTAAAAGCTTGCATTTCTGCGTGAGCAGTTACGTCATTTAAAGTCTCAGTCATATTGTGCGCTCGTGCGATGACTTGATTATCACATACAATAACAGCACCAACAGGAACTTCATCCATTTTAAAAGCTTTCTCAGCCTCCTGATAAGCCAGTTTCATAAAATGATCATCGCTAAAAACACTTAAACTCATTTAGCAAAAGTAACAGTAAAATATAAACTGGAGTATTGTTTAGCCCCCAATTCAGGTTATTATCTTATTTTTGCCTTAAATTAAACTTATCCGTCATGTACAGAACTCATAATTGTGGAGAATTAAGATCAGAAAATGTTGGGCAAACAGCTACGCTTAGTGGCTGGGTGCAAATTGTGAGAGATAAAGGGGGGATGGTTTGGATAGACGTTCGTGATAAGTTTGGCATCACTCAATTGGCTGTAGAAGAAGGTGTTTCAAGTCCCGAAGTTATTCAAATAGCGAAGGGATTAGGAAGAGAATTTGTAATTACTGTTGTAGGAGAAGTGATAGAGCGTGTTGCTAAATCTAAGAAAATAAAAACTGGAGATATTGAGATTAAAGTCTCTGAAATCAAAATTTTAAATAAAGCGTTAACACCACCTTTTAAGATTGAAGATGAAACTGATGGAGGAGAAGAGTTGAGAATGAAATATCGTTATTTAGATATTAGAAGAAACCCAGTTAGAAAAAATCTAGAATTAAGAAATAAAGTTTCTTTTGAAACAAGAAACTTTTTAACGAATAACGCATTTGTTGAGGTTGAAACGCCAGTTTTAATAAAATCAACGCCTGAAGGTGCTAGAGATTTTGTTGTCCCTTCAAGAATGAATCCAGGAGAATTTTACGCATTGCCACAATCTCCTCAAACATTCAAACAATTATTAATGGTTGGGGGCTTAGATCGCTATTACCAGATTGTAAAGTGTTTTAGGGATGAAGATTTAAGAGCGGATAGACAACCTGAATTTACGCAAATTGATTGTGAAATGTCTTTTGTAACGCAGGAAGATATCATCGAAACATTTGAAGGATTGGCCAAGCATTTATTTAAAACTGTTTTGAATAAAGAATTGGGTGATTTCCCAAGAATGACCTACGCTGAAGCGATGGAAACTTACGGAAGTGATAAACCAGATATTCGTTTCGATATGAAATTTATTGATCTGAACGAGGTTGCTCAAAATAAAGGATTCGTAGTTTTTGATAAAGTAGAACAAGTATTGGCGATTAACGCTAAGGATTGCGCTACTTATACTAGAAAACAATTAGATAAGTTGACTGATTTTGTTAAGAAACCACAAGTTGGAGCAACAGGATTGGTTTATTTGAAATATAATGAAGACGGTACTTTTAAATCATCAGTTGATAAATTTTTCGATCAAGATGCTTTAAAACTATGGGCTGAAAAAGCGGATATGGTTGCAGATGACTTATTACTTGTATTAGCTGGTGCCACTGATGGAGTTCGTAAGCAAATGAACGAATTACGCTTGCATATGGGTAATGAGTTAGGATTAAGAAACCCATCAGAATTTAAACCTTTATGGGTAGTTGATTTTCCTCTTTTAGAATGGGATGAGGAAACAAAACGATTCCATGCAATGCATCATCCATTCACATCTCCGAAACAGGAAGATTTTGATAAGATGAAAACTGCACCTGGAGAAGTTAGAGCAAATGCATATGATTTATGTATGAATGGTGTTGAATTAGGAGGAGGATCTATTCGAATTTATGATAAACACTTACAAAAGAGAATGTTTGATTTACTTGGATTTACTGAGCAAGAAGCTGAGGATCAATTTGGATTCTTAATGAACGCTTTCGAATACGGTGCGCCTCCGCATGGTGGACTTGCTTTTGGATTTGATAGAATTTGTGCAATGTTAGGAGGGCAGGATAGCATTAGAGATTTTATTGCTTTTCCCAAAAATAACTCAGGAAGAGATGTAATGATTGATTCTCCATCTTTGATAGATAGTGCGCAGCTTAAGGAATTAAATTTAAATCTCTTAAAATAGTGTTTTTAAGGCACAACATATTTTCAATATTATTTCTTAGTATATTATTACTTGGATGTTTATTGCCGGGTTCACACTTGCCTAAAAATGAAACACATAATTTAGACAAGGCTTTGCATATTATACTTTTTCTATGTTTTACTTTTAGTAGTCTGGTTGGTTGTATAAAACAAAGTCAATTCCCTCAACTTCATTATTTTGCACTAAAATATGTTATCATATTTAGTGTGTTTTTAACAGTAATAATTGAGTTTGTTCAACATTTTTTTATACCTCGAAGAGGTTTTGAGTTATTAGATATTGCTGCAGATTTAGTTGGTATATTATTGGCGACAGGATTGTTTTTTATTATAAAAGGAAAAGAAAAATGTGGGGTATAATACTTAATGAAATAAGAAAGCGTTGTTGCTACAAATTACAGTTTCATCAATAATTAACGTAATAATTGATGAATGGTAGTTGTAAAAACTAAAGTTCTTATTATTTTTAACTTGCTATAATTAGAAAAATGAATCAACGTAAATCAGACAAAGCTAATTTAGATAAAGCCAGACAGGTATTCTTAGCAATTGGGTTTTTATTTATCGCGGGGATTACTTTCGCAGCATTCAGTTATAAAACATACAATAAAAACGCTTATGATTTTATTGTTGATATTGATGAAGAGCTTACGGAAATCCCTCAGATAGTTCAACCTCCCGAAATACAAGAGTATAATCCTCCGCCTCCACCTCCCCCAACTGATCCTGCAATAGAAATTGTGGAAGATGATGTGGAGACACCAGATGAAGAATTTATTGATGAAGAACCAGAAGATATTTTAATAAATGAGACAGATATCTTAGGAGAAGAATCTGACGAAGTTTTGGTTGATCAACCGATGATGTATTCTAAAGACATGCCTTACTACCCAGAGTGTGCAGGTTTAAAAGGTAGAGAAAGAGATAAGTGTACTTCGCGTTTAATCAACGAGAAAATAAAAGCTGCTTTTGTATTACCGGAAATTGCAAGAGAAATGGGGTGGGAAGGAACAGTTTATATTCGTTTTGTAATTAATAAAAAAGGACTTGTTTCCAAGGTAGAGGTGTTAAAAGGAGTAAATGAAGTTTTGGATAAAGCAGCAATTACAGCAGTTAAAAAACTACCCAAAGCACGACCGGGAATGAATTTAGATAAGCCAGTATCTATTATTTATACAGTACCTGTTAAAATTAATTTCAGATAGTACTTAAATTATAGCAATTATTATAACTTTGCTTACGATTAAGCAATGTTTGAATTAGCAAAATTTATTGGTGAAGGGACACTAAAATTTTATGTTTTAGCTGTAGTTCTATTAACTATATTTCTTTTATACAAGGAGATATACAATACTGCTATTATATTTTTATTGTCCATCGCCTTATTATTGGTTCCAAATATCATTACTACTTTTGATGTACTTTCTTCATTCGCAAATGAACAAGTTGCGATTATCGTAATGTTATTAATTATTGGGCAATTTTTAAAAAGAAGTCCAGTAATAGAAAACCTTTTCCAAGGATTGTTCATGAAAAGGAAATCATATTTTTCTTTTACGAGCAGGCTTACGGGTTTTGTAGCTTTGTTTTCGGGCTTTATGAACAACACTCCATTAGTCGCCTTGCTGCTACCTTATGTAGTAGATTGGGGCCGTAAAAACAATGTGTCTCCGTCCAAACTTTTAATTCCGCTATCTTATGCAGCAATTATGGGGGGCGGTTTAACATTAATTGGAACCGCCACTAATCTTATTGCAAATAGTATTTTAGTTCAGCGAGAAGGTGAAGCAGCAGCTTTAGGTATGTTTTCGTTTTTCCCTGTTGGAGCTCCATTAGTAATTGTAGGACTTGTATATATATTAATGTTTGGAAGAAAATTTTTACCAAACAATATAGGTATTTTATCAAATTTTAATGAAAATCAGAGAGAGTATTTAGTTGATTTAAAAGTTGGCGCACAATCTTCTTTAATTGGAAAAACAATTGGCGCTGCAAATCTTCGGGCTCTAAATGGTTTATACCTTGTTGAGATTGTTAGACCTGATAAAATTAGAACAGCACCAGGTCCAGAAGAGATTATGCGGGCGGGTGACTATTTGATTTTCGCAGGTGAAACAGATAAAATTGTTGATATTGTCAATGCTAATTTAGGTTTAGAAATGCCTAATGAATTAGAAAAACTCAAAACTAAAAAAGAAGTTGTCGAGGTGATTGTCCCTTATAATTCATCACTATCTAAAAAGAAGATTAAAGACTCCAATTTTAGGGCGAAATTTGACGCGGCAATTATAGCTGTAAGAAGAGATGGAGAGAAATTATTTGGAAAGATAGGAGAGATGCATTTGAAGAAAGGAGATATGATGCTGTGCGTTGCAGGTCATGATTTTTATAAGCGAATCGGGCAGACTAATGACTTGACTTTGGTTTCTAACGTTAGGCAACTTCAGGATTTAGGGGGTAATAAATCGGTGTTACTAATTGTAGCCACAGTACTTTCTATATTGTTTCCAGCATTGGGATTTGTGTCATTATTCCAATCATTATTACTGCTTTTTGTATTCCTATTGTCAACTAAAACAATTCTCTTCGGAGAAGTAAAGCGCGCAATAAATATTAACCTGATTGTAGTTATGGGAGGCGCATTGTCAATTGGAATAGCAATGGACAAATCAGGCGCTGCAAATTTTATTGCAGACAACGGAGTATCTGTTCTGGCTCCTTATGGGGCAATTGGGATTTTAGCAGGGATTTATATTATAACGAATTTATTGGCCGCCTATATGACAAATATTGCTGCTGTGTCTATTATATTGCCTATTGCAATAAGTACAGCTAAATCTTATGGATTTGATTTATTACCATTTGTTTTATGTGTTGCTTTTGCGGGGTCAAAATCTTTTATTACACCAATAGGTTATCAAACTAATTTAATGGTTTATGGACCAGGAGGCTATTCTTTCAAGGATTTTTTCAAGTTTGGATTACCATTAACAATTTTGTTTATGGTAACGACTTTAACGATGATAAATATCCTCTATTTATAACTTAGCTTAATTTTTTTAAATAATCGAGCTTATTCATGTTTATCGAATGAAATCAATTGCTTATTTTTGTGTAGAACAATTCTAAATAAGGACATGATTCCATCTAAAGAACAACTGCTAGAAGCATTAAGTTCGGTACAAGAGCCGGATTTAAAAAAGGATATAATTTCTTTAAACTTAGTGAGTGACTTTGTGCTTACAGAAAACATGGTTGCGTTTTCTGTAAAAGTTCACAATCCAGCAATGCACAGTAGAAAAAAAATGGAAGATGCATGTGAATTTGCTATTCATAGGTTTATTTCTAAAGAAATAACTGTAAAAGTAGATGTTGTTCCATTACCTCAGGATTCAGAGCAGAGAACAGTTTTACCAGGTGTTAAAAACATTATAGCTGTTTCTTCAGGAAAAGGTGGTGTTGGGAAATCAACAGTTACTTCAAATTTAGCAGTAGGATTAGTTCAACAAGGTTATACCGTAGGTTTAGTTGATGCAGATATTTATGGGCCAAGTATGCCGTTAATGTTTGATGTTAAAAATGAAAAACCAATAACTATTGATGTTGATGGAAAAAATTATATCCAGCCAGTTGAGAATTATGGTGTGAAAATGTTGTCTATAGGTTTTTTTGCTGACGCAAATCAAGCAATAGTTTGGAGGGGTCCAATGGCATCAAAAGCACTTCGTCAGATGTTTTTGGATACTTATTGGGGGGAATTAGATTATTTACTAATTGATTTACCACCAGGAACTGGAGATATTCATTTAAGTTTAGTTGAAACGGTTCCCGTAACAGCTGCTATTGTTGTTACAACTCCTCAAGGAATTGCATTAGCTGATGCTAAGAAAGGAATTGGCATGTTTCAATTAGAAAATATTAAAGTTCCAGTTTTGGGAATTATTGAGAATATGGCTTATTTTACGCCTGCAGAATTACCCAATAACAAATATTATATTTTCGGAAAACAGGGCGGAAGAGATTTAGCGGAGCAGTTAAGCGTAAGATTATTAGGTGAAATTCCTTTGGTGCAAAGTATTTGTGAAGCAGGTGAAGCAGGTCGTCCAGCTATATTACAACAAACAACTCCTCAGGCAATTGCTTTTACAAGTATGGTTAATGAGGTGGTGAAGGCTACTGAGATTCGTAATAAAACAATGGCGCCAACAAAGTTGGTAAAGAAGAATTAAGAATGGATAAAAAGGAAGTTTTAGAACAGGTAGATCTTGGACTGGAAAAGGTTAGACCTTTTTTACAGTCCGACGGAGGAGATATTAAAATTGTAGGCCTTTCAGATGATGGGGTTTTAACACTTGAGTTTTTAGGTAATTGTAGCTCTTGTAATATGAGTAACATGACTTTTAAAGCTGCTATCGAAGAAAATGTTTTAAATAATTCGCCAGAAATAACTGCGGTTGAGGTCACGAACCTGGCACATCCAAAATAAAAGCAATTATATTGTCACTAATTTGCTTCAATATATGAGGTTTAAGTATTAATTTTGCTTTTATTAAATGAAAAATAAACTATTTTACACAGATCAAATTACAAGATTCATTGAAGACAATGAATTGGAAAAGTTTTTTGTGGGTACAAATAAAAAATAAATAGGGGTCTTTCCAAAAAGGAAGACCTTTTTTGCTAATATTATGGGGCATATTCAAGAGATAAAAGATGAGGTAACAATACTATTTGCAGGTGATTCTGGAGATGGTATTCAGTTAACAGGAGGTCAGTTTACGGAAACTGCAGCTTTGTTAGGAAACGACATCAGTACTTTTCCAGATTTCCCAGCGGAAATTAGAGCTCCTCAGGGAACTGTAGCAGGAGTTTCAGGATTTCAGTTGCACTTTGGAAGTATAGAGTTATTTACTCCTGGCGATAGTGCTGACGTACTAGTTGTAATGAATGCAGCAGCATTAAAATCCAATTTACATAACCTTAAAAAAGGAGGGATTGTAATTGCTAATATTGCAGGTTTTGATAAAAAGAATTTACGTTTAGCGAAATTTGATGATGCTATAAGCCCTTTGACTGATGGTACTCTTGATGGATATAAAGTGCATGAAGTAGATGTTACTAAGATCACAAGAGAAACATTAAAAGAATCTGGATTAGGAGTAAAGATTATTGATCGATCTAAAAATATGTTTGTACTTGGATTCCTTTATTGGATGTACAATAGAAAATTGGAAAATACGATCAAGTTCTTGGAAACTAAATTTGCTTCAAAGCCCGAATTAGTAAAATCGAATATTGCTGTTTTAAAGTCAGGTTATAATTATGGAGATACTGCTGAAGCAATTGCATCCAGATTTGAAGTAAAGCCAGCAAGTATTAAACCTGGTACGTATAGAAATATTATGGGTAACGAAGCTACTGCTATCGGATTGATTGCTGCAGCACAAAAAACAAATTTGAGCTTGCTTTGTGGTACTTACCCGATTACACCAGCTTCTGATATTTTACATTTCTTATCAAAGTATAAAAACTTTGGTGTTAAAACAGTGCAAGCAGAAGATGAAATTGCAGGTATTTGTGCAGCAATTGGGGCTTCTTTTGGAGGTTCTTTAGGTATTACGACTTCTTCTGGTCCTGGTATAGCCTTAAAAGGGGAAGCTATTGGATTAGCTGGTATTTTTGAAGTGCCTTTGGTTATTGTAAATGTTCAAAGAGGAGGTCCTTCAACTGGATTACCAACAAAAACGGAACAAGCAGATTTATTCCAAGCATTGTACGGAAGAAATGGTGAATCACCAGTTCCAGTAATTGCAGCTCAATCACCTTCTGATTGTTTTGAGTCAGCTTATGAGGCATGTAGAATTGCTTTGGAACACATGACGCCTGTATTTTTATTGACGGATGGTTACATTGCAAATGGTAGTGAGCCTTGGGAAGTTATTAAGTCTAGTGATTTACCTGATATTACGGTGAAATTTGCAGAACCTCGGAACGAAGAGGACGCACCATTTTTACCTTATAAACGTGATGATAAATTTGTTCGTCAATGGGCTATTCCAGGAACAAAAGGATTAACGCATAGAATTGGAGGTCTAGAAAAAGATTTTGAAACAGGAAATGTTTCTTACGATCCTGAAAACCACGAAAGAATGGTTAAGGTTCGCCAAGCTAAAGTTGATAAAATAGCAGATTTTATACCGTTGCAAAAAATTGATTCGGGTGAAGAATCAGGATCTATTTTGTTATTAAGTTGGGGTTCTACTTATGGTGCTGTGAAAACGGCTACACGAAATTTATTGAGAGAAGGAAAAAGTGTTTCTCATGTGCATGTTAAATATTTAAATCCATTGCCTAGAAACTTAGGAGATTTGATTAGTAAGTTCGATAAGGTAATAATGCCGGAAATGAATAATGGACAATTTATTAAAATTATCCGTGAAAAATTCTTGGTAAATGCAATTGGATTAAATAAAATTAAAGGACTTCCATTTGCAACCTCAGAGATTGTAGATAAGGTTAATGAAGTACTCGCTCAAAACATAGTATGATGATAGAAGTAGCAGAAAAAAAACTAACCGCAAAAGATTACGCTTCAGACCAAGACGTTAAATGGTGTCCTGGTTGTGGTGACTATTCTATATTAAAACAAGTGCAAAGTGTTTGTGCAGAATTGGCTTTAGATAAAGACGAAACTGTATTTATATCAGGAATCGGATGTTCATCTCGTTTTCCTTATTATATGGACACTTATGGTATTCATTCAATTCATGGAAGAGGCCCCGCTTTTGTTATGGGGTTGAAAACTGCTCGTCCTGAGTTAAATGTTTGGATGATTACAGGAGATGGAGATTCACTTTCTATCGGAGGAAATCACTTTATTCACTTGATGCGTCGTAATATTAATGTGAATGTATTGTTGTTTAACAATCAAATATATGGCTTAACAAAAGGGCAGTATTCACCAACTTCGGAAAAGGGTAAGGTAACTAAATCTACCCCTTATGGTTCTATTGACCACCCTTTTAATCCACTTGCTTTGGCAATGGGCGCTGATGCTACTTTTGTAGCTCGTACCCTAGATAGAGATCCAAAGCACATGAGACCAATCTTAGTTGAAGGCGAAAAGCATAAGGGTACTTCGTTAATTGAAATTTACCAAAACTGTAATATCTTTAATGATGGTGCATTTTTCACTTTTACTGAAAAGGCGACAAAGGCAGAAAGTTCAATTTTTATAGAACATGGAGCACCTTTAATCTTTGGAATGGGATCAGAAAAAGGAATTGTGTTAGATGGATTTACGCCTAAGGTGGTAAATATTATTGATGTATCTGAAAGTGATTTATGGGTTCATGATAAATATGATCGTATTAAAGCTTCTATTTTAACTAGGTTTTTTGATGATCCTCGTCAGGAAGGAGCATTGCCAAGACCATTTGGGATTTTCTACCAAGAGGAAAGAGCTTTATATGAAACTGGAGTTCAAACTCAAGTTGATAAGCACGTAGCTGCTAAAGGAGCACCAAATTTAGACGCTTTGTTAGAAGGTCCGAATACTTGGACAAGAGAAATAGAATAAATCAAACTTATATGAAAAAAACTCATCTTAGATGGGTTTTTTTTTGCTCCATTAATTTTTTAATAAATATGAATGAGCATCAAATTAATATCGTTATAATATTGAGGGAAACTTTTATTTTGGATTTATTCAATTTAAATTAAGGCATTAATAAGTTAAGTATACTTATTAATGCCTTAATTTTTGAATGCCTATTTCTTTAAACCCTTTTATCAATTTTAAGAAGAACTTCCTCGATATTATGAAGTATTGAGTGCTTAATTAAAATTAAAAAATACCGACTAAATACTCTTCTTTTATTAGCAATTGTAATTGTACATGTAACAAAAGTTCCAGTTTTTTTTTGCTCTAAATTAAATATGACTTCACCTCTTTTTGATGTGCTGTAATAAAATTCATAACTCAATTTCTTATTTGGTTGCGCATCTGTTAAAATAATTAAACCATCTTTAATTTCTCTGATTTTACTCTTCCAACGATACCAAGCACCAATTCCTTCTGTTTGATTTGAAATGGTAATATCCATAGTTTGGTCTTCATTCCAAATCGCCCATTCCTTCCAATTATTAAAATCTTCAATCCTTTTATAAATATCTTTTGCCTCACCACTCATATTTCGTGAAGCTAGCATAGAGACTTTAGCTGGCAGCAGTAGGCCAAATACAATATAGATAATGGTAATAACGAATATGATGATTAACCAAGTCACTATTTTAAAGATTTAAATTAATTATACCATTATTCACTTTCATATGAACTTTTTGACCAAATATTAACGCTTTGTTGTTATCGATATGTCCAGCAGGAAAACCAGAGAAAATCGGAATATCTAAATGCTTAAAATATTCAAAAACCATTTCTTCCGTTGTTTTTCCAAAAGGAACATGACCATCCTTCATATCTGAAAAACCGCCAATTATCACACCTGATAAGTGCTCGAAAAAGTTGTTTCTTTTCAAATTTTGCAACATTCTGTCGGTGGCGTAAAGGTATTCACATAAATCCTCTATAAAAAGAATTTTACCGTTCGTATTCACACTAGACTTACTTCCGCAATTGCTATATAATATTGATAAATTACCACCTATAATCTCTGCAGTAGTTTCTCCGTTTTTACACAAATTATTATTTGGGGATTCCTCAGTATAGTTCATGATTCCATTCATCAATAAAACTTTTAGAGAAGTAATACTCTCTGGGGAATTATTTGGAAAAAAGACAGGCATTGTTCCATGAATTGTTGGCGTATGGAAATTTTCATGAATATGTGTATGAAAAGTAGTAATATCACTAAAACCGATGATCCATTTTGGATTATACTTAAAAGATGAAAAATCAACATCATCAATAATTCGGACCGATCCATATCCACCTCTAGCAGATATAATTGCTTTAATTTCCGGATTATCAATCATAGATTGGATATCATTTCTCCGCCTTTCATCATTGCCCCCGAATTGGTTCCAACTAGCTCCTATTGTGTCTCCAACAACAACTTCTAATCCCCAGCTTTTAAATTCTACAATTGCGTTCTGAATTTCGGAAATAGAAATCTTCTTTGCGAAAGCTGCAATTCCAATTTTGTCTCCAATTTTAAGTTTTGGTGGTAACATATTTATTAAAGATAAATACTGAATAACAAGAAAACACACATCAGTGTTTAATTTTCTAACAAAGCATACTTTAATAACCTATTTAATTCTCCTTATAGGAACGATAGACGCTAATGCTCCAATTGTATTCACAATAGCTAAAATGATCAGTATATCCATTGTTTGCACTTTAAAAGGGAAGCATTCTAATCGACCCCCAGAACCGTAGGCGAAAAAGCAAAATTTTAACTGAGCAATAATTAATAAATAACCAACAGTTAAACCAATAAATGCTCCAGAAAAAGTGATTAGTAAACCTTCTATCCAAAAAATTGAACGCACATTTTTTAGTGTTGCCCCCATACTTTGGAAAATAAAGATGTCTTTTTTCTTATCAATTACCAACATGGTTAATGATCCCATGACATTAAATATTGCTAGAACAATTACCAGTGTTAAAATTAATAAAGTGATCCATTTTTCGGCGTTGATCGATTTAAACAAAAATTCATTTTGCTCAAAACGTGTTTTTACTGAAAATTGTTTACCAATTAATTTTTTAATTTTTTCTTGAATAATTTCAACATCGAAATTACTGTCTACACCAATTTCTATCGTATTGATCTCATTATTAATCCGCAATAGTTTTTGCGCTTTATCTATTGAAATAATAATATATTTTCTATTGAAATCAGAATTAATGTCAAATAATCCACGAGGCAGTGAAATTGTCTCTCTGAATAATTCCCCAGGCCCTACAGATGAGCCTATTAAATTAGGTATATACATATGAATCGGGTAATTGGAATCAGTATTTACACCAAGTTTCATTGCTAAGTCAAAACCTAAAACACATTCTTCCGCTCCACCAACAAAAAGCCCATAATAACCGTCGATTATAGAACTTTCAATATTTGTCATTCTGGGGAAGTCATTAGAAACTCCTTTTACGGTTGCGACCTCTTGATTGTCACCATATTTTAAAAGTGTTGTTTCTTCGATGGATTGGACAATGTATTTAATTCCTCTGATGTTGGAAATCTCTTGGAATGGAATGGAATCAGGATTAAATCGATTGCTAGTTACTTCTTCAATTTTTAAATCAGGATCGAAGTTCGTATATAAATCCATAACCGAAGAAGACAAACCGTTCATCGCAGATAATATAACAATTAATGATCCTGAAACGATCGCAACAACTGCTACTGATATTTTCGTAATCCAATTAATTACATTGTTGGTTTTTCGGGAAAACAAATATCTAAGCGCTATGAATATTTGAAACTTCAACTTATTTTTTTAATAAGTTATTAATCTCTTCATAATAATCTAATGAGTCATCAACGTAAAATTGAAAAGCAGGAACCTTTCTCATCTGATGCCTAACTTGCTTGGCAATTATATGTCTGATTTCTTTTGCTTGCTTATTAGTGCTTTCTATAACCTCTTTACTGTTATTTCCCAATATACTCAAGTAAACTTTAGCGAAGGATAAATCTGAAGTAACTCTAACAACTGTTACTGTAATAAAAGCGCCTCCAAACATAGAACGTGATTCTCTCTGAAATAATGTAGCTAAATCTTGCTTCAATATCGTCCCTACTTTTTGTTGTCTTCTTGTTTCCATAATAATCTAACCTAAATATTTTTTACCTTTCTAAATAAGGTTTACTTATTTTTACAAAGATGGTATTAAAAAACCATTTATGTAATAACACTGCAAGTACAAAAATAATTTTTTAATTTCGTGAAGAAAAGAAATTAATAAGAAAGGACAACATTTATTTCAAACATACTTTTAATAAGTAAAATTTAAGACTACAATGAAAAAACTAATTTCAAGATTAACATTCGCTACAGTGCTAATGTTAGGTTTATTTTCTCCTCAAATTGTAAAAGCTGATACAATTGTAAATACAGCAATAGAGAATGCTACTTCAAGTACAGGAATAGTTAATGAAATCCCAGATGATAATATTACGATCGTAGAAAGTCAAGCACCAGGTTTTACTCAAATCATTAAAAAGAGATTTATTGAAGGTGGAGTTGGTTTTATGATATCAGTTTTACTTTGTTTAATCCTTGGAATTGCAACTGCAATTGAAAGGATTATCTATTTAAGTTTATCTACTGTGAATACAACAGCGCTTTTAAAACAAGTTGAAGACGCGTTATCTTCAGGTGGAGTTGAAGCTGCTAAAGAAGTTTGTAGAAACACAAGGGGTCCTGTAGCATCTATCTTTTATGATGGGTTATCAAGAGCTGATGAAGGACTCGAACAAGTTGAAAAAGCAATAATTGCAGGAGGATCAGTTCAAATGGGTTTAATGGAAAAAGGAATTTCTTGGATTTCTTTGTTTATTGCACTTGCACCAATGTTAGGATTCTTGGGGACGGTATTAGGAATGATTGGAGCTTTCGATTCGATTGCTGACGCAGGAGGGATTGAGCCAGCGATGATGGCAGGAGATATTAAAATGGCCTTAATTACGACTGTTGCAGGTTTGATTGTAGCAATTTTCTTACAGGTTTTTTATAACGTAATAATTGCTAAAATTGATAATTTAGTTAACGCGATGGAGAATGCATCAAATGTATTTGTAAAGATTGTTCAACAAAAATTAGCTTAAGATATAACTCCCATTGGTATGGAAAACACATTAAAAATTGGAAAATATTCCCTTATTGGACTAATATGGTTAATCGCTATTTTAGTTTGGTTTAATATTTTATCTGTTTCAGCCCTAATCTCTTTTTCAATTGCTTTATTTTGGATTATTGGAGTTGTAACTGTTGGTTTTACTATTTTTAACTTCACGGAGAATCCTAATACAGGCATTAAATTCGTTATTGGAGCAGTTTCATTGTGTATTATTTTAGGAATTAGTTTCGGTTTTTCTGATATGACGCTTAATGACGAAGGGATAGAAATCCCAGGTAGTCAACTTACAGAAGCAGGAATTTATACGCTAAATATTTTATCTGTTTCAGCATTGGTGATTATTGTTTTATCTGAAGGTAAACGACTACTTAAACTGTAAGTAATGGGAAGAAGAAAGGCTCCTGAAATAAATGCTGGCTCGATGGCGGATATCGCTTTCCTTCTTTTAGTGTTTTTTTTGGTAACATCAGAAATGACTAAGGAAGAGGGTATCCTGCAGATTCTACCTGAGAAAACGGAAATTAACAGTATTACTGAACCTGTAAAGGAAAGAAATGCAATTAGGATTTTTATGAATGAAAATAATGATATTTTATTCGAAGATCAAGTTGGGTTAAAAATGCGGGAAATCCCTAGACTACTGAAGGAACAAATTTCTAATACTTCTAACGATTTAAATATGCCTGAGAATAGAGCTGTAACAAGAGATGAGCTTCAGGATATTATTGATAGGAATAAGGAACGCTTAGCGAAAGCGGGGGAAGTGAAAATACGAACGCTCACCAAACAACTTAAAAAATCTAAATTAAGAATGAAGGCTTTTGAGATTTTTGGAAGTGATTTCAAAAAATCAAATCATGTAATTAGTATAACACCGGATAAAGGAGTTAAATACAAATCCTACATTGAATTAAAGGATATGATTGCCATATCATATAGAGAATTAAGAAGTGATTTAGCTAAAAGGAAGTTAGGGAGAACTTGGAAGGATTTGACATTTGAGGAAAAAGAAATGCTTAAAATGGTTTACAACGAGAACGTCTCAGAAAGCCCAATCAAGAAAAAGTAAAGAAGCATGTCTAAATTTAGAAAGGGTAAAAATAAGGGAGAGGGTGCAAGTATAACAACTGCGTCTTTACCAGATATTGTTTTTATGTTATTGTTTTTCTTTATGGTTGCAACCAAATCAAGAACGAATGATTCATCGGTTACAGTTAACTTACCTAGTGCGATTGAAACAGGTAAATTGGACGATAAAACACCTACGGCTTATATAAATATTGGAGTGCCTGTTAAGTCACTTCAGAAACTTTATGGTGAAAATCCAAGGATTCAACTAAATGATGCAATTTTGGAATCATCAGATATAGGTTTATTCATACAAAATAAACGCGCTTCAATCGAGAAGAGTTTTGAACAGGCTCAACCGGGTATTGGAAGGATTAAGGCAGGTCAAATGATTGTTTGTTTAAAAGTAGATCAGAATGCACAGTTAGGAACTGTTGATGAAGTTAGAGAGGAGCTTAAAACAGCCAAAGCATTAAAGGTTAATTATGTGGTAAATAAAGGGAATTAAATACCTAGTGTAGTTTAAAAGAATTCATAAACCGTTTACTTAGTTCGTTACCTGATTTTTTAGGTTCAGAAATTGTTTGTAGCAGATACATCTTGTTTTTCACCAAGTACATTCTTATTGTAATAGTGTACTGTCCTTGTTGAAAATCTATTGTGATTTCTTTACCGGGATATTGTCCAATCGTTAAATCAGTTTGGGTAAGTAATTTACCTTTTACATTTGTTACAGCTCCATTAATTGCACTTTCAAAGAAACCATTTCTTTTTGCTAAGCTATCAGAATGTATACTTTCTGCTGGATATGCTGTATGAATAAGCATATATACTAAATTGCTATCTTCTTTTTTTGGTGTATATGTAAATATATCCATTTGTAATTCGCCAATAGCTGAAGGAACCTTTTGGTTAGAAATACTCATTTCTTCAGGAGCTAATACAGTAAACCCGAATATTTCTCCATCAACTGTTTTCCAATTATTATTATTATTATTATTTACTTTTTCATTTTTGGAACGTTGTTTACCCAGTATTTTCTTTTCTTTACTTGATACGTTAACCTGACTTATTTTGTATCCTTTTGCTTTTAACAGACTTAGGATTCCTTTTTCCCCATGTAAATGCAGGTTTCCTACCAATATAAATTCTGTTTTTTTATCAGCTAAATAAGCTTGTAATTTCGGAAGCCAATTATTATTCCGATCAACAAGCATTGACTTGTATATTTCTGGGTAATCTTTTTCCATGTCTGAAATTAGCTTTTCAAAAGTACTAGTTTTACCCTTTTTCCATGAGGAGATCATTTTTAAAAAGCCTTTTTCCATGTTTTCATTATCCTTTAATGAGGATAATACAAATTCAGACTCTCGACCATCTCCCATTGTTGTAATCAAATTCAGTTGAAAATCGATAGACTCTAGGAACCCAATTTTTTTATTCTTGAGCTTTGCTCTTTCATTGTAATATTTGTCAACACCATCCTCTTTAACTCCTAATTTTTTTAGTCCAACCAATGTTAAGGATAGGGTAGCCATTATTGGTTTAAATTGTTCTAAATTTTCAATAGTTAAATTCAACTTATTCAGTTCTTCTGATAGCGAATTATATGCCTTTTCTGAAAGTTCACTTTTCAGCGTTTTACCATCTTTATATGATATTTGAGATAGCATTTTCTTTGCGAATTCCGGATCATTGATCTTATCAATTTCTGTTTCAAAAACTAGCTCATCGGCTTCACTTAAAGCTTTTTCAAATTCAATAGGTAGAGGATAGTCTTGTTCTCTTAATACGTGAATTGTTCCTCCAATATACATTGTTGAATTTTCTCCTTCAATCTTCCATACAGATGATTGCGAAAAAGCAGTATTTATAGAGGAAACTATAAGTAGAAGTAGTGTTAATTTTTTCACGTATTTAAAGCTATTAGTTAGTTTGTACGAACAATTTTCTATTATTACTGAAATTTAATAAAAAAATATATAATTGAGAATAATGAAGTGTTTTTTTTCTGTGATAAGTATTTAGTTAAAAAACCAATCATTTTTCACCTAACGGATACATTCCTTTTTTTTAAGCAAATGTCAGGTTTTATTTTTGAGTTATAAATAGTTTAAGAATATAGCTGAGTTTACTTTTTCCCATAAACTTAAAAGAGGAAACTATATTGGATGAAAATTTAACTGGTATGATTACTTATTTAGATGCCCAAACAATTCTTTTTCAACAATTTCACAGATTATATGACCAAGTAAAATATGAACTTCTTGAATTCTAGGTGTGTCGTTTGAAGGAACAGCTAATAGGAAATCAGCATATTCTGCTATCTTTCCACCACTTTCGCCAGTTAATGCAACTGTAACCATACTAAGTTCTTTTGCTTTTTTCATTGCACGAAGAACATTTTCAGAATTACCTGAAGTAGAGATGCCAACTAAAACATCCCCACTTTTACCTTTGGCCTCGATTAACCTTTCGTAAATTACATCATAAGAGTAATCATTTGCTACAGCAGTTAAATATGAAGAGTTTACGTGCAAGGCTTCGGCATTCAAAGGAGGACGATTAAAATAAAACCTACCGCTGAACTCTGCGGCAATATGCTGCGCATCACCAGCGCTGCCTCCATTGCCACAAAAAAGAACTTGTTTCTTTTGTTGAAAAGCTTCCGTCAAAGCAATCGAAGTATTCTCTATCATGTCTAAAAATATTTGAGACTCAAGAACATCTTGTTTTAATTTGATTGAATGTTTTATGGATTTATTGATGATAGGGTTCATAAATTCGATTTTTATTTGTGAAATTAAATGATAAAAATGAGAATATTCAAAATTTAATTAATATGCTTTTAATTTTTAAAACTACCTTTGCGTCTAACTTTGTAAAAGCATGAGAAATTTTCGCTTTCTAATATTTACTTTATTTTTGACTTTCGCAGGTCATAGTTTACGCGCTCAAGTTTCTTTAAGCACATTAAAAAGCGCTGGAGTTAACTCTGAAGAAGACTTACGGAAATTAGGAGTTTCCCAAGGACAAATAGATAAAGCAAAGGAAGAGTTTTTTAAAAAGCAGAGTGAATCAAAGGAATCTGTGAACGCTGAAAGTGAATTAGGTGATGCTCAGAAGAAAGAAAAAGTTAAGGATATATCAATTACTAAAATTGAACTGAAAAGTAAAAAGAAACTAGAGAAGGATAGTATATACGGGTATTCTATTTTTAGGGACGGCGCTGTTAATATTATAAAAAACAGTGATAGAATTAAGGCTCCAGATGATTATATATTGGTTTCTGGAGATAAAATTAACATTACTATTTGGGGCTTCTCAGAATTTAGTAGTGAATTCGTTTTAGGAGAAACAGGTAATATTACTCCGCGGTTAGTTGGTAGGATGAACCTTAAAGGTAAATCTTTTAGCACAGTTCGTAAAATAATTAAAAGCAGATTTGGACGTGTTTATGACTTGAAAAATTCTCAAATTGCGATTGAATTAAGTTATTCAAAAGTGATTTCTGTTAATGTAATTGGAGAGGTAATGAAACCGGGGACTTACTCTGTACCTTCATTAAATTCTGCATTTAATATTCTTTCGTTAGCAGGTGGTCCAACTAGTATTGGTTCAGTAAGATCAATAGAAATTAGAAGAAATGGAAAGCTTGTCCAAGAATTAGATATTTATACTTTTATGTTTTCTCCTAGATCTTATAGAGATCAGTTTTTACAAGACGGAGATTTTTTAGTGGTTAAAACTAGAAATGGAGTTGTTGAGGTAGAAGGGGAGGTGAAACGACCAGGAAAATATGAATTTAAGGATGGGGATACTTATGAAGATATCTTGAAATTCTGTGGTGGTTTTTCAGCAATGGCAAATCATAATTCTATTAATATTACAAGAGTTTATAATAGCCAGCTTAAAATGTTCTCAATTGATGATTTATTAAATGAGAAGAAAGACTTTAAATTAATTAATGGCGATAAGATAGAGGTATTGAAAATATCTGATTTGGTAAGGAATTCTGTTTCAATTAAAGGAGCTGTTAACATTCCTGGTTTTTATTCATTTGTGAGAGGTGAAAAAATAGCAGATCTATTATTGAAGGCTAGAGGGGTTACTTATGAAGCTTTTACAGATTTGGGACATGTATATAGATTGCGAAAAGATTTATCATATGAAGTAAAATCTTTCGAGTTAGGAAAGGTGCTTTCAGAACCTTTAAGTAGTGATAATTTCTTGCTAGAAGAGTTTGACGAAATTGTTATTTTTAATAAAGATTCGTTCATAAATAATCAGACGATTAGCGTTTCCGGTATAGTTAATTCGGCTGCCACATTTGATTATAAATATGGAATGACATTAGAGGACATCATTGTTTTATCTAATGGTTTTAAATTGGAGGCAGACCTATCTAAAATAGAGATTGAGAGGATTCATTACAAGGATAAACAATTAAGTAATGTTGAAGTTATTACAGTAGACTATGCCGCTAATAAAACTTATCAATTATCGCCTTTTGATAGAGTTCATATTAGAAAAATACCTGGCTTTGTATATCAGCAAACAGTAACTATAAAAGGAGAAGTTAGGTATCCTGGGAATTATTCTTTAATTGGAAACAGTGAAAAAATACTTGATTTAATTAAAAGATCTGGAG
>CESE01004754.1_pt1 | contig 20365 bp, 17 predicted proteins | sample 350271 | NCBI WGS metagenome assembly CESE01 (sample SAMEA2621536, study PRJEB7988) | marine metagenome | isolation source: saline water (ENVO:00002010), including | reverse complement strand
TGGAGCTATCTCAGCCAAAGGTTCTAACACAAATTGCCTCTTATGTGCATAGGGGTGAGGTAATGTTAGTTCTTCTGTTGAAACAATTTCTCCATTAAAATCTATAATATCAAGGTCGATGATTCTTGGACCCCATTTTTCTATCGTAACACGTCCTAAATCAAGCTCAATTTTTTTAAGTGCTTTTAAGCATTGCAAAGAATTCAGAGCTGTTTCAGCTTGAATCACTCCGTTTTTAAAATCGGGTTGATCAGTTTTACCCCAAGCGGGGGAAATATATGTCTTCGATTTTTGAAGCACAGTTCCTATTCGTAATTCAATAAGAGGGAATACTTTTTTTTGAATTTTCAGCCATTCACCCATATTAGATCCGTAAGCAATATAAACCGTTAGTAATTTCTTGTTTTCCATCAATCCTTTTCTAATCTGCTTTATACAATGTAATTTCCTCTAATGTAATATCTAAAGCCGTTAATCACAAAGCTGCAATATCTTTGGCGTTCAAAATTAAATTGAAAGGAATGAAACAGTTTTTTAAAATAGTATTTGCTTCAATGTTAGGGTTTGGAGCAACCATCTTTTTAGCCGTAATAATAGTAATTGGTATTATAGCCGCTGCTACTGGAGGAGATAAAGATGAAAAGAATTTAGAGGTAAAAGAGAATTCTGTTTTACATCTTGACTTTAGTGGTGGATTGGTTGATCGGGGTTCAGATAACCCGTTCGAAACATTTGATTTAAATACTATGCAATCAAACAAAAAGCTGAGCTTGAAGCAAGTTTTAGACAACTTGGAGAAGGCCAAATCTGATGAAAATATTGCAGGAGCTTTCTTAGATTTGAAAGGCGTAAGCATGAATATGGCTAACCTTGATGAGGTTAGAGAAGGGTTAGAAGACTTTAAAACTTCAGGAAAATGGATTATTGCTTATGGTCAAAATGTCAGTCAAGGAACCTATTATCTTGCAAGTGTTGCAGATCAAATCTATGTTTACCCAGAAGGGGGGGTTGAGTTCAATGGATTAATGTCTGAGGTAATGTTCTTTAAGGGGATGTTGGAAAAACTAGAAGTAGAAGTTCAGATTATTAGAGGTAAAAACAATAAATTCAAAAGTGCGGTTGAGCCATTTATGTATGATAAAATGAGTGACCCAAACCGAGAGCAATTGAACAAGTTACTTTCTACCGTATGGGATAACTGGACAGAGAAAATTGCAATTTCAAGAGGGGTTACAGTTGAATCACTGAATGAGTATGCTGATAGTCTTAGAGCTTTTGATCCTGCAAATGCTATATCTTACAAACTGGTTGATGGGCTTTTGTTTGGGGATCAAGTTTTGGACAGTATTAGAACTAGAGTTGATGTTAAAACGAATGACGATATCAATTTTATTTCACTAAACAAATACACCAAAGCACCAGAGAAATTTGAGGATGGAGCTCCAAAACCATGGGATTTAAAAGCCAAGGTTGCCATTATATATGGAGCGGGCGAAATTAGAAGTGGTAGTAGCGATCAAAAAACAATGGGGTCTAATACAATTGTAAAAGCGATTAGAGCTGCTCGAGAAGATTCTTCAATTAAAGCAATTGTATTTAGAGTTAATTCTCCTGGTGGAAGTGCCTTAGCAAGTGATGTTATGTGGAGAGAAACTCAACTAGCAAAAGCTGCGAAACCATTTGTGATCAGTATGGGTGGATTAGCTGCTTCAGGTGGATATTATGTTAGTGCTGGTGCAGATAGGATTTTTGCTGGTGCAAATACTATTACAGGCTCTATTGGTGTTTTTGGAATGATTCCAAATGCTAAGAAAATGTTGAACAACAAACTTGGCTTAACTTTCGATAGAGTTCAAACCAATGCAAATTCGGATATGGGAATGCTAACTCAGCCTCTTACTCCATTTCAATACGGTAAAATTCAGCAATCGGTGGAAAAAGTTTATGATACCTTCCTCGGGCATGTGTCTGAGGGAAGAAATATGACTAGAGACGAAGTTGATGCAATTGGACAAGGTAGAATTTGGACAGGGGAAGACGCCTTGGAATTGGGGTTGGTAGACGAATTAGGTGGACTGAATGATGCAATTGCTTATGCTGCTGAACAAGCGGGTTTAACCAATTATAGAATCAAAAGTTTTCCTGAAAAGAAAGATGCGATCCAAGAGTTTATCAAAGAAATAACAGGAGAGTCTAGCAATATGTTCATGAGATGGAAAATGGGTGATTTCTACTCTTATTACCAAACAGTTGAAAGACTAACAAATTCAGAAAGAATTCAAGCTCGAATTCCTTTTGACATTGAAATTCGATAAAAGCACGGAATATATTTAGTTGTTAGCGTTCATAAAAACAAGAATATGAGAAATTCAATTGTACTATTATTTATCATTTCTTGCGCAGGTAATCAATTAACATTTGGGCAAGGTGTAAATAATATCACAATCCAGCCGAGTAATCCAACAGCAACGGATACAGTATTCGTTATATCTGACTTTTCTTACTATGGTAATTGTGCTGTTGGCCTTGTAAATGAAGATATAATTCAGTCGGGTACTGTGATTAACATTAATCCTGAATATTGTGGATTTGGAGGCTCTACTTTATGTAACTCCATTGACACGTTCTCCTTAGGTGTTTTACCAATAGGTAATTACATAGTTAATATAGAATACCATCAAGGGACATCATGTGCTGGAAGTTTTGATACAATTATTGCAAATACTGATACCACCTTTGAAATCGGCACACTCTCAACTGGTTCTATAATATCTTTAGAAAATGAAATTAGCATTTACCCTAATCCAACATCCGACTTCATTACTTTGCAATCTGCAGAATATATTGAGGTAATTAAGCTTTTTGATATGACTGGAAAAGAAATAAAAGTTTCAATTTATGACGGCAGAATAGGACTTTTATCACTCTGTTCTGGTGTCTATGTTCTATCTATTCAGTTGAAAAGTGGTGAAGTTGTTACAAACAAAATCATTAAAAATAACGCGCGCTAACAAAACCTAAACTGCATTAAAACGCAGTTTAGTCAAGTGAAATAGCTCCTCTTTTGAGGAGCTATTTTTTTATCAATTTTTTAGTGACTTGGTTTTGGCTGTCGACGTAATAATAGATGCCAGATCTTAAATGAGATAAATCCAAAATGAATTCATGTTCACTTTGATAGAATTGATCCACCAAATTACCTGAACTATTGTAAATCCGAATTTGTGTAGAAAACAAATTATTATATCGAATATTCACTGTGCTTTTTGTAGGATTAGGAAAAAACCGAGGTTCAACGCCGGTGTCAATGGAATTAGAGTTTCCAGGAAAACTTGGAGATAATGAAAGAATTTGATTTGAAACCTTACCGTTTTCAAGAATTCCTCCAGCAAGATAAGTGATAGAAAAATTAGGTGAATTCGATGAAAGAGTGAAGGACCAATCTCGCAAAATGCCCCAGTCTCTGATGTCCATAGGAATACTGAGATCAGTTGTTGGAATGAGAACTTGATCAGTATTAAATTCGGATTGAGTTGAACCTAAAATAATAGATGACTTCATCGGAGCTAATAATTTTCCGCTTGAGTAATCTCTAGCGTTATAATTATAACTCCTTTTACTTCCTCCGACTATAATGGGCTCTGGTCCTCCATCTCCATTAAAAACAATTGCAGAACGATAGGAGGTTAGACTATCATTACTAGTAATTGTGCTCCATGTTATTTGGGTAGGATTGTTTGGTTCAATTTCTCCTTTATAATAATTGCTGACTGAAGGAAACGAATTTCTATCACTCCGAGCACCTCCCTGAACATAGATAGTGTTTCCACTAATTCCACCTCCTGCACCAAAAGTTGGAATCATGTCATTTGTATATGGAGAGCCTTTTTTCCAGCTATTATTAGAAGGATTGTAAATCTGAGTTTCACGCACGTTAGCTGAATCAGACCAACCATTTATAACGAATAGTAAAGAATCTTCCCATACATCTTGAATATGATCGTCAATAGGCACAGGAAGAACGATTTTTTTGTTTGTAAAAGTATCACCTCGCACATCAAATTCGTGCACAAGACTAGAGCTCTTCTCTCTTCCATTTGCAAAAACATAATAACCTCCGACAATATAAATTTTATCTCTCACTTTAGTAGCCGAAAGAGCAATACGACCAAGCGAGTCTGGCAGGTCAGGGAGCCTAGTTATGTCACTAGAATCAGAAATGTTTATTTTATAACATCTCCTATGAATTCCTGAAGAGAGTAAGGTGCTATCAAGTCCTCCGAAAATATAAATGTAGGTGCCGTTAAATGTACTGTAGGCTGATACAGCCCCATTTGTAACGGGTTCGGGTAAATTAGAGACTTTATTAAGAGACCAATTATAGGCTGTGATTGATTTTACTTGAGTAAAACCGAAACAGGGAATGAGAAATATAGTTAAGATAATTCCTAGGTTCAAAACCAATCCCCATCTTTGCTTTAAGATTGAAATTATACTATGGAACTCGTAAATTCTATTGCTTCTTGGATGCTGAAAAAGCGAATGCATCAAATCGAGTTGTTTCGTAAATATCCTCATGAGGTTCAAATAGAGTGGTTTAATAAACTGATAAACACTGCTAAAAATACGGAGTTTGGTAAAAAACATCATTTTAAACGTATAAAGTCGCGTCAGGATTTTCAAAAACGGGTGCCTATTTCAGACTATGAAACGTTAAAACCATATATCGAACGGGTTCGACAAGGTGAACAAAATGTGCTTTGGCCAACTGAAATTAACTGGTTTGCAAAAAGTTCGGGAACCACTTCTGATAAAAGTAAATTTATTCCGGTTTCCAAAGAAAGCCTAGAAGAATGCCATTATAAAGGAGGTAAGGATTTACTTTCAATCTATTTTAATACTTTTCCAGAGAGTAAATTATTCGTTGGAAAAGGAATGGTACTTGGCGGAAGTAGCGAAGTAAATGAGTATAAAAAGAATTCTTATTACGGAGATTTATCAACGATTATCATAAAAAATCTGCCGTATTGGGCAGAGTACGTAAGGACTCCAAGCATAGACATTACGCTTTTGCCAGATTGGGAAACTAAGATTGAAAAAATGGCTCAAGCAGGAGCTCAAGAGGATGTTACAAATATTAGTGGAGTACCATCTTGGAATCTGGCTTTATTGCAAAGGATTCTTGAAATTACTGGAAAGAAAAATATGTTGGAAGTTTGGCCAAATTTTGAAATGTATGCACATGGCGGTGTAAGCTTTACACCATATCGAGAAAAATTCAAGAAACTATTCCCTAGTGAAGAAGTGGTTTACATGGAAACCTATAATGCCTCAGAAGGATTCATTGGTTTGCAAGATCAATTCAGCAGCGAAGAAGGTGACTTACTGTTGATGTTGGATTACGGAATTTTCTATGAATTTTTGCCGCTTAGTGAATTAGTTAGCGATAATCCAAAGGCTGAATTATTGGAGGATGTTGAGTTAGGTCAAGAATATGCAATTGTAATGAGTACTAATGCAGGACTGTGGCGTTATATGCTTGGAGATACTGTTCGTTTTACTTCTTTAGAACCCTATCGCATAAAAATTAGTGGACGAACTAAATATTTTATAAATGCGTTTGGTGAAGAATTAATGGCCGAAAATGCAGAAAAAGGGTTGCAATTGGCTTGTGAGAAAACAGGAGCTTCAATAAAAGAATATACTGCCGGCCCATACTTTAATGAAGGCGAAAATGGAGGGGGGCATGAATGGATTATTGAATTTGAAAATGCTCCTGAAGATTTAGAGTATTTTACTGAAGCGTTGGATAATTCTCTGAAATCGTTAAATTCAGATTATGAAGCTAAACGTTATAAGGATATGAATATGCAGATGCCTAAATTGACTTCAGTTAAAAATGGAACGTTTTATGAATGGCTGAAATCCAAAGGAAAATTAGGCGGTCAGAATAAAGTTCCAAGATTGAGTAATCACAGAAAATTAATAGAAGAAATTCATGAGTTGGTTTTGGTATAAGCTATTAGGAAGTATTTTATTGATTAGTTGTGTCTTAAATACATCAGGTCAAGAACTAAAGCCAATCGCTAAAGTTCCAACAGATGCCGAACTACTTCGAGTCGATAATTTCGGGAAACTCTATTTAGTAAGTCAAAATGAAATTAGCTTGCTAGATCCTGCAGGAAAGTTCATAGTCAGAAATAGCAACAAGTTATACGGGAAAATAAGTGACCTAGATGCAAGTAATGGATTAGAGTTATTGCTTTTCTTTAAAGACCTTTCTCAAGTAATATTTCTAGATAATCAGTTAGCCGAAAAAGGAAAGAAACTTTCTTTAGAAGAAATAGGTTTTGACCAAGTGACCCTTGCTTGCACCAGCCATGGTATGGGTGTTTGGTTGTTTGATCAAACACGGTTTGAATTAACTAGAGTAGATCAAAACGGAAAATTTACATCAAAAAGTGGCAATCTAATGCAAGTACTTGGCTTTGCTCCTCAACCCAACTTTATGCGAGAATATAATAATTGGGTTTACCTAAACGATCCTAAAAGAGGTATTCTTGTATTTGATAATTTCGGAGCATATTATAAAACGATTCCAATTAAAAATGTGGATTATTTTCAAATAAAAGAGCACCGCGTTTTTCATACCAAAGACCAGTATTATATAAGTTTTGACACCAAGGAACTTAAGTTTGATACACTGTTTAATTTCGAAGTGAAAAATAAAGGCGTTTTTATAACCAAAAATCAGCTTAATATCCTTAATGATAAAGAGTTAAACTTGTTTGAGTATAGGCGGTAATTGTTAAGAACTTTTCCCTGTTCTAGCTGACAGTTTTTTTAATTTAGTGAGCTTTAAAAAGAGAAAAATGCATATTGCGGTCGCAGGAAATATAGGGTCAGGAAAAACAACGCTAACTACGCTTTTGTCAAAGCATTACAAGTGGGATGCCCATTTTGAAGACGTTGATGACAATCCATATCTAAATGATTTTTACAGTGATATGCAGCGTTGGTCTTTCAACTTGCAGATTTATTATTTAAACAGTCGCTTTGCACAAATTCAAGAGATAAAGGAATCGGGTAAGTATGTAATTCAAGATCGAACGATTTATGAAGATGCTTTCATTTTTGCTCCCAACTTGCATGCAATGGGTCTCATGACCACTCGAGATTTTGAAAACTACTTTTCTCTTTTCAATCTTATGGAGACCTTCATTGCTCCTCCAGATTTGTTAATCTACCTTAGAGCTTCAGTTCCTACATTAGTAAGCCAAATTCAGGCTAGAGGTAGAGAATATGAAGAGCAAATTAGATTGGATTACCTGAAGCGTTTAAACGAGCGTTACGAAGCGTGGATCTCTACTTACAATAAAGGCAGAGTGATCGTTGTAAATGTTGACGACAACAATTTTAAAGAAGATAAAGAAGACTTAGGTAAAATCATTTCTATGATTGACGCCGAGCTGCACGGATTATTTTAATTAGCGTACTTGATTAAGAAGATTTGAGGTGGGCTCACCTCCAGCTTCTTCGTCTAACCAAAACCTGTAGATAAATCGAACTTGAAAGACTATACCGTCTTTAAGGTTTGGATTTAATTGTGTACGACTATCTCCAAATCGGAATGCACTAAATCCCCAATCTACATTATCTCCGTAGTTGTAATGTTTGAATTTCCTACCGATTGATTGACCAATTTTAGCCTGGATAAGAAAACTCCTTTTTATATTGAATTGAGTGTAGAGGTAAATCTCGTTGGAGGCTTTTACCATGTATTGGTTCGTTGGTTTACCTCCGTTATAGTCTGAAATGTAATTTGGTGCATCAAATGTTCGTACAAAGGATTGGAAGTTGAATCCAGTCGTGAACCAAGGCTTCCATGTATAATTCATATCTGCCCAAACTGGAAGCGTCCAATTCATTTCAAATTTTTTGTTAGGACTTCGATACCAAATACCCAATAAAGGGACGAAAAATGGTCCGAAAATTTCTGAATTATAGTACAATCCATATTTATAAAATAGGTTTTCTTTTTTCTTTTGTTTGATTAAAACTAATGCTGCTAATTGACTGTTTTTATTGTCGATTCCAGTTAAAGATCCTGTAGTTTTCGGAATTAGCAAATATTGCCCTGACCAAGTATCATTGTGCTGCCAAGCTAATCCAAGCTTTGCAGAGTGCATTCTATATGTAGAAGAAGGGCCGGTTAATTGTTCAGGAAAGGGGTAAAGTTCAAGGTCATCAAACGAATAGCCGCTGATGATTACGAATTTCTCGTTAATTTTTATTGGTAAAGTAAGGTCAACTCCAAATTCTTGAATACTTGAACCCGCATTCTTAATTCCACTTGTGTCGTTCTTGACTCCGTTGACTCCGGTGTTACTATATTGAACCCTAAACAAATCCACATAATCTTGGCCAATTCCACTTAAGGAAACTCCAATAAACAGCAAAAAAAAGAGCCATGAAGAAAAATTCTGCATGGCTCAAATTTATAATTTCTTATTGTCTAGCCTAATTCATTTTAGCTTCTTTCAAAACAATATTGAATTCAAGTTTGATTTCATCGTTTATAAACTTATCACCTAAGTCTCCTAAAATACTTTTTGACTTGTACTTTATATCGTAGATAGTTCTATCGAAAGTATGGGTTCCAGTGATTACAGCTATATCATCATTATTCTTGATGTCATATCGAATTTCGGCTGGGTGTGCGATTCCTTTAATCTCTAACTCAGCAAGAAGCAATCTAGCGGTATCATTCATTATTGATTCTGTAACAAATAAATGTGCTGCGGGATACTGATCAACAGCAAAAAAGTCTTCACCCCTCAAATGACCCAACAATTTGGCGTTCGATTCTTCATCTTCTATATCTGTAACCTTCAAGGACAACATGTCAATAATAATGTCACCACCCATTATTAACTCACCTTTTAATTCAATTGAGGTAGGAATAATATTTAAGGTTCCAAAATGATCCTCTGTTGGCTTACTTCCTGTCCATTTGATAAAAGACTCATCCTCAACGATTTCATAAATCTTGCCAATAGAATTACCAACTAATTCATTTGTTTCTTGGCTCATGTTATTCACTCTCTCTTTTGGTGTCTCTTCACCACAAGAAATTACCCCTAATGCAATTATTCCACTAATGATAGTACTACTTAACTTCATCTTCAACGATTTTTTCGATTACTACTTCTTTAACAACCTCTTGTTTTTCTTCACCATGACCATTTCCAGACATTTGAGCTAATATTGGAGCGATTACCAAGCCAACTAGGCAAGTAAGCTTAATTAGTATATTCATTGAAGGACCAGAAGTATCTTTAAATGGATCACCAACTGTATCTCCAGTCACTGCAGCGTCATGCGCATCAGACCCTTTGAAAGTCATTTTACCATCAATCATAACACCAGCTTCAAATGATTTTTTAGCATTATCCCAAGCTCCACCAGCGTTATTTTGGAAGATAGCCCACATAACACCTGAAACACAAACTCCAGCCATATAGCCTCCAAGTGGTTCAGCGCCAAAAAGTAAACCGACCACGATAGGTGTAATTATCGTCAATAAACCAGGTAAAATCATTTCTCTTAATGCAGCCTTGGTTGAAATATCAACACATTTAGCATATTCTGGAGTACCAGTACCTTCCATAATACCAGGAATTTCTCTAAACTGACGTCTAACTTCCTGCACCATTTCCATGGCCGCTTTACCTACAGATTCCATTGCTAGAGCAGAAAAAACAACAGGAATCATTCCACCAACAAATAACATTGCTAATACATCAGCTTTGAAAATATTGATACCATCAATTCCAGTGAAGGTTACGTAGGCAGCGAATAATGCTAAAGATGTAAGTGCAGCAGATGCGATCGCAAATCCTTTTCCGACAGCGGCAGTAGTATTGCCTACAGAATCTAAAATATCTGTACGCTCACGTACTTCTTTTGGAAGTTCACTCATTTCAGCAACTCCACCAGCATTATCAGCAATAGGTCCAAATGCGTCAATTGCTAATTGCATGGCTGTAGTAGCCATCATAGCAGATGCGGCAAGAGCTACACCATAAAAACCAGCTAATTCGTATGAACCATAAATAGCGGCAGCAAACAATATTACCGAAGCGAAGGTAGACTTCATGCCTACTGCTAAACCTGTGATAATATTAGTAGCTGCTCCTGTAGAGGAACTTTGTACAATATCCATAACTGGTTTTTTACCCAATGAAGTGTAGTATGCTGTTACATATGAGATTAATCCCCCAACAGCTAAACCAATCAATGCAGTGTAAAAGACGTGTTGAGATGGTATTTCTTTTAATCCTTCACCGAAAAAGTTCATAAGAAGAGTTTCAGGTAACATCCAGTCAATTAAGAACCAACATGCTACTAAGGTAAGACCCATTGAAACCCAGTTTCCAGTATCAAGTGCTTTTTGTACTTGAGCTTCCTTAGCATCGTTACTTGAAATTTTCACAAAGAAGGTTCCGATTATAGACGCTAGAATACCTACGCCTGCAATTACGATTGGAAGTAAGATAGGACCCATGTTATTAAATGAGTCTGTATATTGACCATTTGCGGACATGTCGCGTATAATGTAGTTACCTAAAACCATAGTAGCTAAAACCGTAGCGACATAAGAACCAAAAAGATCGGCACCCATACCAGCAACATCTCCAACATTATCACCTACGTTATCTGCAATTGTAGCAGGGTTTCTTGGATCATCTTCTGGAATGCCAGCTTCTACTTTGCCTACAAGATCAGCGCCTACATCAGCGGCTTTAGTGTAAATTCCGCCTCCAACACGAGCAAAAAGAGCAATAGACTCAGCACCCAGAGAAAAACCAGCTAAGGTTTCAAGAACAATTGTCATATTGTTGTAAAAATTACCACCTTCACTCATAAACTGACTTAAGAATATCATGAAGAACAAACTCAATCCAATTACTGCTAAACTTGCTACACCAAGACCCATAACTGTTCCACCAGAAAAAGAAACTTTTAAAGCTTCAGGAAGACTGGTTCTTGCAGCTTCTGCAGTTCGAGAGTTAGAAGCAGTTGCTATTCTCATTCCAATATTCCCTGCCAAAGCAGAAAATATAGCACCGAAAATAAATGCTGGAACAATCATCCAACTAGTGGTGGAGACAATCATTGATATTCCGAAAAGAGCAACGGATGCGATTACTACAAAGATTAATAATAATCTGTATTCTGCGTTTAGAAATGCAAGAGCACCCTCTTGGATGGCTTTTGAAATTTCTTTCATTTTGTCATTACCTGCGGATTGTTTTTTTACCCAAGCAGACTTGATCATCATCATAACTAAACCAATTACTGCGCAAATTGGTGCGATATATATTACATTCTGAGTTAATGCATCCATCTTAAAAAATTTTGTTTCATATTAAAATAGCAAGATTTAACCTTGCTAAAAAAGCTGCAAAAGTAGTTATTCGGTTGATTTAACCAAGAGGATTTTTTTGGTTGGTTTCAATCTACTTTAATCATATCAACCACAATTTTTCCAGAATACTTAAATCCTTCTGATGTTGAACCAATTGGCAATGATAATTGTGGGATTTCAAGATTGGCGCTGTCGTATTTCGTGAAGCAAATATCTTGAACGTTTTCTTGATTAGCATAAAATGTCACTTGCTCATCAGATTTTAAAAACCACCTTCCTGATCATTGTGATAATAACTTTTGCTTCAAGTTGTTGTTGCCAAAACATTATTGTGATAGCATCTTAATGTTAGCTTTACGTGTTTTATTTATCCCCAAATTAAGTTCATAAATCCTTCTAGAGACATTCTATTAGAGCCAACTATAGATAACGTGCCGCTTCCAATGGCAGCATTTCCTTCTTCTTTGGTCTGAATTATTTTCCAGTTTCCTTAAAGAACTTAGCGAGGGTTTAGCTGGATGTTGGAACGATTGTAACAAAGTTCTTTTTACAAAATCAGAGACAAATACCAGCAGAGATGTATTAGTTAATAAGGAGATTCGTACATTTTAAAATAACAATTAAAACGATTAACAATCATAAATATATTACCTGTACATTAAAGATTTTACAGCATCAAAGACATCTTTTGGATGCGGTAATGCTTCTTCTATAAGTGTTGGTGAAAATGCAAATGGTGTGTCAGATTGAGTTAATCTTTTAATTGGTGCATCCAAATAATCAAATGCTTCACGTTGAACTCGATAAGTGATTTCTGAGGCTATTGAAGCTACAGGCCAAGATTCTTCTACTATTAACAATCTGTTAGTTTTCTTGACAGAATTAATTACACATTCCTCATCCCAAGGACGTATTGTTCTTAAATCAATTATTTCTACGTTGATTCCCTCCTTAGCTAATGTTTCAGCCGCTTCTTCTGCAATTTTTATAATTTTCCCGAAGCTTACGATAGTGCAGTCAGATCCTTGCCTTCTAATATTGGCCTTACCAATTGGTAAAACATATTCGCCTTCAGGAACTTCACCTTTTTCTCCATACATTCTCTCAGATTCTAAGAAAACAACTGGATTGTCATCACGAATTGCTGCTTTTAAAAGTCCTTTAGCATCGTATGGATTTGATGGAGTAATTACTTTAAGACCAGGAACGTGAGCATAAAACGCTTCAAAACTTTGCGAATGCGTCGCTCCTAATTGGCCAGCAGTTCCGTTTCCACCTCTAAATACTATAGGAACATTAAATTGTCCACCAGACATTTGTAACATTTTGGCTGCACTATTTATAATTTGATCGGCTGCTAAAATTGCAAAATTCCAAGTCATAAACTCTACAATTGGACGCAAACCATTCATTGCTGATCCTACGGCAATTCCTGCAAAACCCAATTCCGCTATCGGTGTATCAATAACTCGTCTGGGGCCAAATTCATCAAGCATACCTTGACTAACTTTATATGCGCCATTGTATTCAGCAACTTCCTCGCCCATTAGATAGACGTTTTCGTCTCTTCTCATTTCTTCGTTCATCGCTTCGTTAAGCGCATCTCTGAATTGAATTACTCTCATAATTATTTTGAATTTTGCAACTCACAAAAATAGGAATATCACTTTAAGTCAAACCAACTTTTTACTAGACTAATGCGTAAATGATTACTATTTTCTAAACAAGGGCTTTTATGTACTTTTGCAACTAATAAAAAAGGTGCTCAAAATATCTGATATATGAAGATTTTAGTATGTATAAGTAAGGCCCCAGATACCACGTCAAAAATTCTATTTACTGATGAAAACACTAAGTTTAATGAAACTGGAGTGCAGTTTATAGTAAATCCTTATGATGAGTGGTATGCATTGGTAAGAGGGTTAGAATTAAAAGAACAAATGGGAGGAACGGTTACTGTAATTGCTGTAGGCGGAGCAGAAAACGACCCTATAATTAGAAAAGCCCTCGCTATAGGTGCTGATGATGCAATAAGAATTGACGCTGAAGCATTAGACGCATTTGCGGTTGCTCAAGAAATTTCAAATTATGTATCTGATAAAAGCTATGATTTGATTTTATGCGGTAAAGAGACTATCAGTTATAATGGAGCGCAGGTTCCAGGTTTAATTGCTGAGTTTATGGATATCGCATTTGCATCACAAGCTATCAAATTAGAGATTAACGGAACTATAGCAACTATTGAATGTGATGTGCAAGGAGGGACAGAGGTTTTAGAAGCTAATTTACCTATTGTGCTGAGTGTAGCTAAAGGTATGGCTGAACAACGTATTCCTAACATGCGAGGTATTATGGCCGCTAGAACCAAGAAATTAGAAGTGATGCCTGGGTCTGGTGCTACCAATAATTGCGAAGTGGTTGGTTACAGTTTACCAGCAGCCAAGTCGGGGTGTAAGTATATTGATCCTGATAACGCAGAGGAATTAATTAGTCTATTAAGAAATGAAGCTAAAGCGATATAAAGATGAGTGTTATAGTTTTTTTAGATAATAAAGATGGGGCGTTTGTGAAATCATCGCTCGAGGCTGTGAATTATGCGGCGAATATTGCTTCTGTTAAAGGAGTGGATTGTATTGCTGTTTCTTGTGGTAAATTATCGAATGAAGTATTAGAGTCAATAGGCAATTATGGTGCTAGTAAGGTTGTAAGTAACAATACGGAGAACGCTGATAATTCACAAATAGCTTCGTTAGTTTCAAATTTAGTTGAATCTAATTCAGCATCAATCGTAGTTTTTAGTCATGATTTTTCTGGTAAAGCAGTTGCTCCAAGAGTTGCTGCAAAACTGAATGCAGCAATTGTTTCTGGAGTTGTTGAATTACCAAATTTTGATGGTGGTTTTACAGTTAAGAAGTCAGTTTTCTCGGGAAAAGCTTTTGCAGATTATAAAGTAAATTCTGAAAAAGCAGTTTTGTCTCTTCTTCCAAACTCATTGGATGTAATAACAACAGATAACAAGGCTGAGGTTATTGCTGATAGTTCTGACTTAGGAACTGCGAAAATGGTGATTAAAGAGTTTAAGAAAAAAGGCGGAGAAGGTAAAATTGATCTTAATGAAGCTGAGCTTGTTGTTAGTGCTGGTCGTGGACTTAAAGGGCCTGAAAACTGGGGAATGGTTGAGGAATTAGCTTCGGTTTTAGGAGCTGCTACCGCTTGTTCAAGACCAGTTGCTGATATTGGTTGGAGACCACATCACGAGCATGTTGGTCAAACTGGAGTTGCAATTAGCCCTAATCTTTATATTGCAATTGGAATATCGGGTGCTATTCAGCATTTAGCTGGAGTCAATCGCTCGAAAGTAATCGTTGTAATCAATAAAGATTCAGAAGCACCTTTTTTCAAGGCTGCTGACTACGGTATTGTAGGAGATGCTTTTGAAGTTGTACCAAAATTAGTTGCTGCTGCCAAAGCGTTAAACTAGTTGTAAGTAATTGTAGATGGAAGACAAAATCAGATTAGAAATATCTGGACTATCATATAGTCAGGCTCAAACTGGGGCTTACGCCCTTGTCTTGAGCGAGACAGATGGTAAAAGGAGTCTCCCGATTATCATTGGTTCTTTTGAAGCTCAGGCAATCGCCATTGAGTTGGAATCAATGAAACCAAGCCGTCCATTAACTCATGATGTTTTCAAAACCTTTGCCGATGAGTTCAAAATTGACATAAAAGAAGTCATAATATATAACCTTCAAGAGGGTGTTTTTTTTGCAAGATTGATTTGTATGGATAAAAATGGACTAGTGTCAGAAGTTGATGCAAGAACCTCAGACGCAATTGCATTGTCTGTGAGGTTTAAATGTCCTGTTTATACCCACGAATCTATATTAAAAGACGCTGGAGTTATAATCGATGAGGATTCGGAGATTAGGCCCGCTCACTCTAATGTGGAACAAGATATAGCAGATGCGATGAGCGATGCTGAAACGAAAACTTCATCAAGCGACCCTATTCAAAGTAAAACAGCTGCACAACTGGATGAAATACTTCACGACGCGCTTTCAAAAGAAGACTATGAGTTCGCTTCAAAAATTCGAGATGAAATAGAGCGTAGAAAATAGTATTTTGGCCGAATGACGTTGCTTACAATAAGTATTGAATCTTTGGGAAGGGGTCTACTCGGTCTTGCTGTTATTCTGGCCTTGGCTTGGCTTTTCAGTAGTGACAGGAAAGCAATTCAATGGAAGGTTGTCGGAATTGGGATTGGAGCGCAATTGCTACTTGCATTGGCTATCCTCAAAGTTTCTTTCGTACAAAGCTTTTTTGAATTCTGCGGAAAGGTCTTTGTTAAAATACTTGATTTTACAAGGGATGGCAGTGTTTTCCTATTTGGAGATATGCTGAAAGTAGATTCATTCGGATTTATTTTCGCTTTTCAGGTGTTGCCCACTATTATTTTCTTTTCGGCACTTACTTCGGTTCTATTTTATTTAGGGATCATTCAAAAGATTGTTTATGGTTTGGCTTGGATATTTACTAAACTACTGAATATAAGTGGCGCAGAGTCTTTAAGTGTTGCTGGTAATATATTTCTTGGTCAAACAGAAGCCCCATTGTTGATAAAGGAATATTTACCAAAAATGAATAAAAGCGAAATTCTTTTGGTAATGATAGGAGGAATGGCAACCGTAGCGGGTGGTGTATTATCTGCATATATTTCCTTTTTAGGCGGTGATGATCCAGTAGCTCGTTTAGAGTTTGCGAAGCATTTATTAGCAGCGTCAATTATGGCAGCTCCAGGTGCAATCATTATTTCCAAAATACTAATGCCTCAAACTGAAGAAATAAACTCGAATATTGAAGTCTCAGGACAGCAAGTTGGAAGTAATTTTTTGGATGCTTTATCAAACGGAACTACAGAAGGACTTAAACTGGCAGTGAATGTTGGGGCAATGCTTTTGGTATTCTTTGCGTTTATTGCAATGATTAATTTCATTTTTATAAAAATTGGTGATCTAACCAATTTAAATCCTTGGATTAATGAAATTACCGATGGGAATTATTCAAACCTTTCGTTAGAGGCTATCTTGGGATACACTTTTGCGCCTTTAATGTGGTTGATTGGCGTTGCTACAGAGGATATTGCTCTAGTTGGTCAGTTGTTAGGAGAAAAACTAATTGCTTCTGAATTTGTTGGTTATACAAGTCTTGCTTCACTAAAAGAAGCAGGCGCTTTTTCAGAGAAAAAATCTATTATTATGGCTACCTATATGCTTTGTGGGTTTGCGAATTTTGCTTCTATTGGAATTCAAATAGGGGGCATTGGCTCATTGGCGCCATCCAAAAGAAAGATGCTGAGTGAGTATGGCATGAAGGCTTTACTAGGTGGAACGTTAGCGTCACTTGTATCCGCTACAATTATTGGCGCTATTTATTAAGATAAGGGATAAGAAATTTGTGCATTATCTGTTAGTAAATCAAACTGTTTTATTCCCTTTTTAGAAAGACTTCAACGTTAATTTGTTGCTTTTGAAAATTAAATCAATTATGCAGCAATATTTAAAGCTTCTCGATCATATTTTAGAAAACGGAAATCAAAAAGGGGACCGCACAGGAACAGGAACTCTAAGCTGTTTTGGTTATCAAATGCGTTTTGATTTGAGCAAAGGGTTTCCGGTTTGTACAACTAAAAAACTGCACCTCAGATCTATTATTCATGAGTTGCTTTGGTTTTTGAGTGGAGACACAAACATTAAATATCTTAAAGAGAATGGAGTTCGAATTTGGGATGACTGGGCGGATGATAATGGAGACTTGGGACCAGTTTATGGATATCAATGGAGGAGTTGGCCAACTTCTACTGGGGAATCAGTAGATCAAATTTCTCGCTTAGTAGAAATGATTAAAACTAACCCTAATTCTAGAAGATTGATGGTTAGTGCTTGGAATTGTGAGTTTATTGAAGATATGGCTTTGCCACCTTGTCACACAATGTTCCAATTTTATGTTGCAGATGGAAAACTTTCCTGTCAATTGTATCAACGAAGTGCGGATACGTTTTTAGGAGTTCCATTTAATATAGCATCATACGCGCTGTTAACTTTAATGCTGGCTCAAGTTTGTGATCTAGAACCGGGTGATTTTGTGCACACATTTGGTGATGTTCATCTTTACAATAATCATATTGAACAGGCGAAATTGCAATTAACTCGTGAGCCAAAAGCATTACCTCAATTGAAAATCAATCCTAACGTGAAAAATATTTTCGATTTTAAATTTGAAGATTTCGAATTATTGAATTACGATCCAATGCCACACATTAAGGCGGAGGTGTCAGTTTGATTCGGTCAATTATAGTTGCCATTTCCGAAAACAATGGCATTGGTAAAGACAATGATTTATTGTGGTATTTGCCTTCGGATATGAAGTTTTTTAGAAAAACAACGTTGGGGCATTGCGTCATAACGGGAAGGAAAAATTACGAATCGATACCAGAAAAATATAGGCCTCTAGCGAAGCGTACTAATATTATAGTTACTCGAAATGCCAATTATAAAGCTGATGGTGCCGTCGTGAAAAATAGCCTAGAGGAAGCATTAGAATTTGCTAAAAGTGAAAATGAGAGTGAGGTTTTTATTATTGGAGGTGGCCAAATATACAAGGAGGCAATGGGAAAGAATGTTATCGATAAAATGTATATTACCCATGTTGCTAAAAACTATGACGCCGACACTTTTTTCCCTGAAATAGAATTGTCCAATTGGAATATTGAAGGGCGTTTTGCACTAGAATCTGAAAGCTTTACAGCTGAGGTTAGAGTTTATGAGAAAAAATGAAAACTGTAAAAGCAATAATTTCCCTTTTAAAAGTATCGGCCATCCCGTAAAGTTTCTTTTGAAAAAACAAAAACTAGGTATTGAATTTTTTAATACTGCAGATATAATGCATTTAATTTAATCACTATTGCTCGTAAATTCGCCAAAAATAATGAACTAGTAATAGCTCCTTTTGATACGAATATTTATGGAGCACGAACTCTCTGTGCAAAGCTATTTCTATCCAAAAAACTAACCGACTAATTAGCTTAGAAATGGATTAAAACTTTTGACAATTTGGAAACCTGTATTTGAGTATTACTAAGAGTGGTGATTGCAAAAAGCCAATTAGACGAAATTAAAATAGAGAAAGTAGATGATGCGCGAATCAGAATTTGCATAATATGCAGAGCCTGGTTTAATTGCCGCATATTGTATCTCCAATAAAAAAGCAGAGAATATAGTTTAGGAGATTTTTTCAGCACTAATTTTTAATCCTTCAACTGGTGAGTAGCTCTATGTGAAAAAGAAAGTGAGCCGAGTATTGCGAAGCAGTAGTAAGTGACATATTGATCCAAACAAAATAGCTATTCATTGCTTGTGAGATTTTGATAAAAGATTCAAAGTTAGCCTTATGGATTGCTTAGGATGCGATAAAGGAATTAACTAACGGCAGGTCAGATGTTTTGGGTTGTTCAAGAGGTATTTATTGTAGTTAATTTGACCACCTTTGTCATTCTACTGATTTTAAATATAGAGGCAACTTAGCTCTTATTAATAGCGTCTTTAAGTTATAAACTAATCAAAAAATTAATATATGAGAAAGTTAATTGCAATAGTTTTTGGACTAGTTGTCGGGTTAACAATAAGTTATGATACTAGCGCTTCTCATCTTGCAGGTGGCAGCATTCGGTATGATTATGTAGGTCCAACACCAGGCTCCACTACCTCTTGGAGATATAAGATAAGAGTTAGTATAGTGAGAGATTGCCGTGGGATTTCAGTTAGTTGTGGAGGTAATCCGAATGTTATTTATGCTGAATGTACTCAAACTGGAGCTCAATTGGGGCCAATTACACTCACTGCGATGCCTTATATTCCAAAACCAGGTGATCGTAATAATCCTAGAGGCGCTAAAGATGTGTCTGATTTGTGTTCTAGGACTCAGTCACGATGTGAAGGAAATACGGTTGCCCTGAGTGGTTATGAAGTTTATTTTTACGAGGCATTTATTGATTTACCAAGATGTAATTCATGGAGAATTACACATCAGACCTGCACCAATGCAAGAAATGCCGTGCGGAATTATACTGGAGGTTATAATGTAGGTTTGGAAACGTTTATAAATACTGCATGGTCCCCTAGAACTAATCCGGGAGGGGCTCCAGCTAACAGTGCTCCTGTATTTGCTGATGAAGCGAAGCCATTCCCTTCGGTTTGTGTTGGTCAAGATGTGTTTTATGGAATAGGTACTTATGATGGTGATGGTGATAGTCTTAGATTCGTGGCATGTTGTCCTTGGGCGTCAAATTCTAGTAATGGAAGACCTAATTTAGCAAGAATGAGCCCAAATGGAACAGGGGTTACATGTGCACGTGCTGTTCCTGGTTTAATATTAGATGCTGCTACAGGACTTCTTTCTTTTACCGCACAAGCTCAAGGTGCCTACATAGTTGCTTTTTATGTAGAGGAATATGAGCGTTGTACTGGTATTCTTAAAGGAAAAACTTATCGTGAGATTCAATTTAGAGTTGAATCATGTTCAGTAAATAGTATTCCAGAAGATAAAAGTGGTATTTCCAATATGACGGGTCGAGCAACTTTGCTTTCTTCTTATAAAATTGAAGTATGTAATGGTGATTTGATTACTTGGGATGATACTTTATCTGATGCAGACAAAGGGGATTCTATTTATGTAGAAACCAACATGAATAGAAGTATGCCAAATGCAACAATGACTATTATCCCTACTGGTCAAAGAAATGTTATTGTCGTTCGATTTAAATGGCGAGCGGTAATGGGTAATGATCCTATTAAGAGTTTCTTTATTTCTTTCTCAGATGATAAATGTGATGTTCCCGGCAGTGGTTTCTCTGTATTTGAGTTGGATGTAAAACCATCA
>CESE01045249.1_pt1 | contig 20440 bp, 23 predicted proteins | sample 350271 | NCBI WGS metagenome assembly CESE01 (sample SAMEA2621536, study PRJEB7988) | marine metagenome | isolation source: saline water (ENVO:00002010), including | reverse complement strand
GTTATCATAGGAAAGAATGAAGTCAACTCTATTCGGGGAATGAGTCATTTACAATATGAAAAGGAACTCGAAACTGAAAAAGGAAATACATGGACTGCCAATTTAGGGGTGAGAGCTAATTACTGGAACTATAATAATGAAACCGTAGTTAGCCCGAGAGCAGTTTTTAGTTATAGACCATTAATGTTTAAAGAGTACACGGATTCTGCAGGAAACATTACTAAAAAAAGGAAAGACATTCTCTATAAATTTTCTGCGGGATATTATTACCAACCTCCTTTTTACAGGGAGCTTAGAAGATTTGACGGAACTCTTAACTCTAATATTCAAGCTCAGAAATCTATTCACTTTTTAACCGGTATTGATTATAACTTCACCTCTTGGGGAAGACCTTTTAAATTCATAGGTGAAGCCTACTATAAAAACTTGGCCAGGATAATTCCATACGAAATAGACAATGTAAGGATTAGATATTATGCAGACGATACAGCTAAAGGATATACAGCTGGAACAGACTTCATGGTTAATGGTGAATTTATTAAAGGAGTTCAGTCATGGATTAGATTATCCTTATTACGCTCAAGAGAAGATATAGCGAATGATAATTTCTTGGAAAATTATAATTCAGACGGAGAACTCATAATAGACGGCATCACCGCTAACGATGAAATAGCAGAAACTAGAGATGTAGACCCTGGGTTTATAAGAAGACCTACTGACCAATTATTTAGTTTCAGTATGTTTTTCCAAGATGAAATGCCTAGGTATCCTGCTTGGAAAGTACAAGTGACTGGATTTTACGGAACTAACTTACCTTACGGACCTCCGGGAAACGAGAGAAGAGATGACATTTTAAAAACCCCTTCTTATAGAAGAGTAGACTTAGGTCTCTCTCGAGAACTATTCTATAATAGAAGCTTAAGAATTCAAGCTATAGAGGCAGGAACACTAGAGGCTAAGCCTGGAGAAATGAATAAAAATAACTTATTCAGCAGTGGGTTTATAAGTCTAGAATTCTTTAATTTACTAGGGATTAATAACACCATCAACCACACTTGGATAGAGGCTGTAAATGGCAGACAATATGCCATTCCAAATTTCCTTACAGGAAGAAGGATAAACTTAAAGCTAGTTCTAAAAATTTAGTGTGAAAACTTTAGCCTACTTATCATTCAGGATATTCGTGCTGAATATTATTATCATACTCTTAATATACACTCTAGGCCAAGCAGGGGTCCTTATAGAGTATAAACAGTTAGCGCTTTCTTATTTCCCTGTTGAGTCCTATTCAGTGGCTTTTCTTCTCTGTAATATGACTTATTTAGTCGGAATTACTTTAGCATCTGTTCATAACAAGTGGTGGGATAAAGAAGAAACGATAAAACAAATCGAAGCTACCTACTTCAAAAGAGTTATCGTATTATTAGCGCTAATCACAGGAGGAACTCTATTTCTCTTTTTTAACCCGTAAACCAATAAAGTTAGAGGTCCTCTATCCTCGTCCCCGACTGCTTAGCTCTCAACTCTAACAACCTACTGAAGAATTTATGCACCTTTTCACTCTCGGCTTCTACCTTAACTTTGTGCTCTCCTAAAAATATAGAATAACTTTCATTACCAGCTTTAAAAACACTCAGTTGATGAAAAGGAATTATAAGCCCATAAGTTTCTAATAGAGATCTGAACCTTATTATCACCCCGTTCCAGCATATTTCTATGTTACAGTAGTTAAAATTATTATCTCGATTGAGAAGTTCCCCTATTTCGGAAGACGCCTCTATTAAAGGCAGCCTAGGCGATCCAGTTCCTCCGAACTTAATTCGCTCTACCCATGAATAACTCCCTCCTACAGCCTTTAGAATCTCTCTATTTATCTGCGGATTATTGTATGAAACGTTTCTTAGCATTGCAATGCAAACTTAAATTTAATGTCCGTTATGAATATTTCGAAAATAAAACACTTTAAATTTATACTAACTTCGTCCGACATAAATCACCTAAAAATGAAGACAACACTTACCATTTTCACTCTAATGTGCTCCGCACTATTATTCGGACAGCAATGGACAGATGTAGCTTCTGTACCAGGAAGCTCATCATCTAAGCATCACCCAGTAACTTTTTCTATAGACGGCACAGGCTACTCTGTGGCTGGATCTAACTCTTTTGAAGCTAGCACAAGCACCTCTCATAAATATGACCCAATCACAGATCAATGGACTACTATGAGTAATTTCCCAGGCGCCTCTAGAGGTTTCTCTTACGGAGTTTCTGATGGGGAATTCGGTTACATGGGATTTGGTTACAATACTCAAGTTGGAACTTACTTGGATGACCTTTGGAAATTTGACCCTACAAGTGAAACATGGGAAGAGCTAGCCTCTTGTCCTTGTCAAGCTAGGACTCATCCGGCATTTATTTATCTAGATGGTAAAATATTCGTAGGAGTTGGAGGTTCCTCCTCAGGGAACAGAGACGATTGGTGGCAATATGACATCGCTTTAAATACTTGGAGTGCCAAACCTGACTTTCCGGGAGTACCTCGTCACCATCCCTATTATTTCGATCTTGACGGTTATGCTTATGTAGGTTTCGGTCATGGAAATGGAATATTTAACGATTTCTATAGATACGATCCCGATTCGGAGCTTTGGGAAGAAATGAATGATTTTCCAGGGGAGGGAAGAGTCGCTGGAACTCAATTCTCTCATGATGGATATGGATATATTCTAAGCGGAGACGGTGATAATCACGATTACTTAGAGACAGGAGAGTTTTGGAAATATAACCCCGCAAATGATTCTTGGTCCCAGTTGCCTAGTCATCCTGGATTAAGCCGATGGGCCCCAGGTTCATTTTTAATAGATGGAAAGGTCTATTTAGTTCAAGGACAAGAAAGATTTTTAGACCAATTTCCAGGAGCAGCTTACACTAATGGAATGATTGTGTTTGATGTAGATCTTTATAACTCCCCATTCTCTATAAATGAGAATTCATCTGATTTAACTGTTTCTGTGTTTCCAAATCCTTTTGCCGACCGATTGCACATCGAGTTAAACGGAAACTTCATTCCCAATGAAACTACGATTACAGTTTTAGATCTGCTTGGCAAAAAATTAAGAGAGCTAAAATTGACAGACCACGCAATAAACTTATCAGATTTAGCCGCAGGAACCTACACACTGCTTATAAAATCTAACGAGTTCAGCCAGTCTATTAAATTGGTGAAGGAATAATTTACCGATTCGAAACATATAGGGAATGAAATTTAACTACCATTGTTATTCGTAAAAGCTGTGAATAATGAAAATTTCCATATGTTGGTTTAGAAGAGATTTAAGATTAAAAGATAATACGGCACTCCACATGGCACTGGCTAATGAGAGTGCCGTTTTGCCTTTATTCATATTCGATTCCGATATCTTAAAAGAGCTACCTGAGGATGACGCTAGATTGTCTTTCATTCATGCTGAAATTAGTTCTATGGACGCTGAGCTCACTAAAAAAGGAAGCTCATTTCTAACAAAGCACGGAAGTCCATTAGACATTTGGTCAGAAATCCTTAAGGAATATGATGTAGAAGCGGTCTACATTAATAAAGATTACGAGCCCTATGCGCTTAAAAGAGATAAAGAAGTAGCTGCATTTCTGGCCGAAAAGGGAGTTCAATTCCGCCCATTTAAAGACCAAGTTATTTTCGAAGAAAATGATGTCCTAAAAAATGACGGCAAACCGTATACAATCTACACACCTTTTAAAAACAAGTGGTTATCTCAATTTGATAAAAATGAGCACCTGCCCTTAAAAGACTCTAATTTCGATAATTTACACCAGACTGATATTGATTTACTAAGCCTTAAAAAGCTAGGGTTTACCAAGTCCAGTAGAATTGTCAAACCATTTACTTTAGAAGAAGTGGATGAGTACGAAATTATGAGAAACTTCCCTGCCAAGGACGGAACTAGTTACTTAAGTCCTCACTTAAGGTTCGGCACTGTAAGCGCTAGACAAATCATACAGAAATTAAAATCAAATGATGCTGTTTTTCTCAGTGAATTAATCTGGCGAGAGTTTTTTATGCAGATATTATTTCATTTTCCACGTGTGGTTAGTGAAAGTTTTAGGCCTAAGTATGATGCCATAAAATGGAGGAATAATACACAGGATTTCGAACGATGGTGTGAGGGAGAAACAGGATATCCAATGGTAGACGCTGGTATGAGACAGCTAAACCAAACAGGCTATATGCATAACAGAGTAAGAATGGTAGTCGCCAGTTTCCTGTGCAAGCATTTACTTATAGATTGGAGATGGGGAGAGGCTTACTTCGCGAAAAAATTACTCGATTATGATTTATCTGCCAATAATGGGAACTGGCAGTGGGCAGCCGGAACCGGATGTGACGCTGCTCCGTACTTTAGAATTTTCAACCCCATAGAACAGCTAAAAAAATTCGATAAAGATCTTATATACACTCGTAAATGGGTAAAAAACCTAAGTGAATTCTCTTATCCACAACCAATGGTAGACCACAAAGGAGCTCGAGAAAGAGCGCTAGGCGCTTATAAAGAGGGTATAAATAGTTATACGGGCTAACAAAATTCTCTTTTAACTAGCACGATTTCTTCAAGAAGTTATGTAGTTAAGTTTCTGTTACAGGAGTTTCCGGATTATGATTCTATCTTTGTGTCATGTTTGGATTATTTAAAAAGAAGTCAGAAGTAGAGGTTTTACAGACCAAATATGAAAAACTCATGAAAGAGGCATTTGAACTTTCTAGGGTTAATCGTACAGAAGGTGATAGAAAATATTCTGAAGCGGATGATATCATGAAAAAGATAGAAGCATTGCAAAAATAGTAGATGAGTTTTTTTGGAAATGAAAGCATTCTGGTTTTACCCAAATTCAACTCTGGTCTCACGTTTAGCCTTTTGAAAAAACAATTAAACTGGAAGCAAAATCAGTTAAAGTTATTCGGAAGAACTCATAATGAGCCAAGATTGACAGCTTGGTTCGGTCCTAAGTACTCGTATTCTTCCATCACATGGGAATCTTCACCTTTTCCTGAATTCTTGAAAATGGCTTTAGACAAGGTCTCAGATGCTGCAGACTTCAATTTTAATGCAGCCTTGATAAATTATTACAGAGATGGCTCTGATAGCATGGGATGGCACTCCGATGACGAAAAGGAAATAGATCAGTCGTGCATAGCCAGCTTATCCTTTGGAGAAGAAAGACGATTTCTCCTTAGAAACAAACAGGGGCTAAAATTGAAGAAGGAATTTTTATTAAAAGACAACGACCTTCTACTTATGAATAACCTCCAAAAAAACTGGCAGCACTCGATTCCTAAAACTACACGCCCATTATCTGGAAGAATAAACATCACTTTCAGAAGAATAACTGACTAGGCTCTAGCTCGGGGAAAATTCCTTCTATTGTCAGACCTTGCTAAAAAATGAGGGTTTAAGAATTCTTTTACGTTAATTTGTCCCCTTGTAAAGAGAACACCATGTCAGTACATAAAAAAGCAAAAAGAGTAACTACCCAAGTTCTTCTAGATATGAAATCTAGAGGTGAAAGAATAAGCATGCTTACAAGTTATGACTATAGCATGGCCAAGATAGTAGACCAGGCCGGAATAGACATTATTCTAGTAGGTGATTCTGCTTCTAATGTAATGGCTGGCCATGAAACCACCCTTCCTATAACACTAGACCAAATGATTTATCATGCTGCTTCTGTAATTAGAGCTGCCGAAAGATCTCTAGTGGTAGTGGATCTTCCTTTCGGTTCTTATCAGGGGAATTCTAGACAAGCATTGGATTCAGCTATTAGAATCATGAAAGAGTCTGGAGGGCATGCTGTAAAAATGGAAGGTGGAGAAGAAATAGCAGAATCTATTACTAGAGTTCTTTCTGCAGGAATTCCTGTAATGGGGCATTTAGGACTCACACCTCAGAGCATTTATAAGTTTGGAACTTATGTGGTAAGAGCTAAGGAAGGTGAAGAAGCCGAACAACTTAAAAAAGATGCGATCCTTTTAGAGAAACTAGGCTGTTTCAGTATAGTTCTTGAAAAAATACCAGCCCATTTAGCGGCAGAAGTAGCTAAATCTGTTAGCATCCCTATAATAGGAATAGGAGCAGGAGGAGATGTAGATGGTCAAGTGCTGGTTGCTCATGATTTATTTGGCATTACTCAAGAATTTAGCCCACGGTTTTTAAGAAGATATGCCGACCTTTCTTCCATTATGAATGATGCAGTTAAAGAATACATAACTGATGTTAAATCAGGTGATTTTCCGAATGAAGAAGAATCCTACTAATCATCCCTCTAGCGGCAATCAGAAAAAAAACTGGGTAGACAAGTCTAAACACATCGTTAAGACCAATCTAGAGAACTTGAGAGTTCTCTATGAAGACAATCATATTATCGCCATTAATAAGCGACCTGGGGATATTCTGCAGGCAGATAAAACGAAAGACCCTGTACTTTCCTCTTTTGCTGCGCAATACATAGCTAATAAACACAACAAACCTGGAGAGGCATTTATCTCTATTATACATAGAATAGATAGGCCAGTAAGTGGTGTAGTTATCTTCGGTAGAACGAGTAAAGCTACTACTAGGCTTTCTCAGATGTTTAAAAACAGAGAGATTCAAAAGACGTATTGGGCCATAGTAGAAAATCCACCGAGCGAAACATCTGGAACAGTAGTTAACTTTCTCAAGAAAAACGCTGATAGAAATAAAAGCTACGTTTACCATCATGAGACTAAAGACTCTAAGGAAAGTCAGCTTTCATACAGACATGTGGGCTCAGGAGACAAATATCATTATCTAGAGGTAGAACCTAAAACAGGCAGGCACCATCAGATAAGAGCTACTCTAGCAGACATAGGGTGCTCTATAAAAGGCGATGTTAAATACATGGCTAAAAGGACAAATAAAGACGCATCTGTATGTCTCCATGCTAGAAAAATACAGTTCATGCATCCGGTAAAAAAAGAGCTTATCACCATTACCGCACCTCCTCCATCTGAGCCTATTTGGAATGAGTTTTTAAGAATCTCTGAAAGTGAATAAGAATAGTATTTTGCCCGTAAATCTGGCAGCGATTTACTCGTATAAATATGTAATATTGCAACGCTAAAAAGACGTAAACATGAGTGAAGAAATAGAACACGTAAAATGCCTAATCATAGGCTCAGGACCTGCTGGTTATACTGCTGCCATATACGCGGCTAGAGCTGACATGAAGCCTGTATTATATCAGGGAATGCAGCCCGGAGGACAGCTTACCGAAACTACAGAAGTAGATAATTATCCAGGGTATCCTGAAGGAGTAGACGGTCCACAAATGATGATTGACTTCCAGAAACAAGCCGAAAGATTCGATACTGATGTAAGAAGCGGATGGGTGACTAAAGTAGACTTTAGTGGTTCTGTTCACAAGGTAGAATTAGATAATGGAAAGAAGAATATGACTGCTGACAGCATCATTATTTCTACAGGTGCTTCTGCTAAATGGTTAGGTCTAGAATCAGAAATTAGACTTAGAGATATGGGTGGTGGTGTTTCTGCATGTGCAGTATGTGACGGATTCTTCTATAAAAACCAGGAAGTATGCATAGTAGGAGCTGGAGATTCAGCATGTGAAGAGGCTAGTTACCTGGCTAAACTTTGTACCAAAGTACACATGCTCGTAAGAAAAGATGCATTTAGAGCTTCTAAAGCAATGGTTCATAGAGTAGAAGGCATGGAGAATATAGAAATCCATTACAACACTGAAACGGTAGAAGTTTTGGGAGATACTGGAGTAGAAGGTGCCAAAGTGAAGAATAATATTACTGGAGAAGAAAGCACTATTCCATGTACAGGATTTTTCGTAGCTATCGGTCACACACCGAATACCAAAGTCTTTGCTGATTATTTAGACTTAAATCCACAGGGATATATTAACGTAATCCCAGGCACTTCCAAAACTACGGTAGAGGGTGTATTCGTAGGAGGTGACGCTGCCGACCATGTCTACAGACAAGCCGTTACTGCTGCCGGAACTGGATGTATGGCTGCTTTAGATGCAGAAAGATACTTAGCGGCTAAGGGTATTCATTAAGCCTTAACTGAAATAACATTTAAAGCCTTTGCCCTTAACAGCAAAGGCTTTTTTATTCCTAATAAAATCGTTGATTATTAATTGGAGTTGTGCTGCATGATGTGTCATTATTCCTTTTTTTTACTATTATGTTAAAGACATTTATATTTTCCACACTCATGCTCGCTAGCACATCACTCATGAATACTCAAGAAGAACGTACGTTTACTCCGGCAGAACTTTTAGGTCAAGTCGATTATGCCTCTCATTCAGATTTTTCGGTGATTCCAGCAGAATACACCTCTAAAACTCAAGTCTATTTAAGGACTGAAACTTTAGATGCATTTAAGAAAATGTTCTATGCGGCTAAAGAATGTGGATTAGATTTGAAAATAATAAGTGCTGCGAGAAATTTCGATTACCAGAAAGGTATCTGGGAAAGAAAATGGAAGGACGGAAAATTCATCAAACACTTCGGAGCTGATAGAGCCAAGGCTATTATGAGATACAGTTCTATGCCCGGAACCAGCAGACACCATTGGGGAACGGATATAGACATAAATGACTTAAGCGATTCGTACTTTACTTCTAATAAAGAAGGTAAGAAAGTCTACGAATGGTTAACTACTCATGCTAATTCATTCGGTTTCTACCAGACTTACACCTCTAAAGAAAGTGGAAGAACTGGATATGAAGAAGAAAAATGGCACTGGAGTTATATGCCTATAGCAAAACAATTATTAAATGCATATAATACTCAAATAAGCTATAAAGCAATCGTAAATTTCAATGGTTATGAGAGTGCAGAGCTCCTAGGAGCTATAGACTTATATGTAAATGGAATAGATGCTATTTTAAAATAAACCTTCTACTTCAAATCAAATAGACTTTCTACCCCCAGAGGATTAGAAACGGTGAAACCCTCTCCCATTTCATAACCAGCTTCTCTTCCCATTTGACGAGCTCTACCCTCTATAAACTTAACGAAATCCTCGCCTGAAATAGGTGTCTTTACACCATCATCCTCTGGACTAAAGAACTGACTGGAATAGGCCATTATTGACTTCAATTTCTCTTCGAATTCATCAGTAATATTGACAACAAAATCTGGTTTTATGTAATGATCCTGAATATAATGGAAAACTCGTTTCGGCCTCCATGCAGCTTGTTCTTCACCATCTACTTCCGTCTTTATCTTAATTAATCCAGAAAGAAATGCAGATTTATGAACTAACTCAGCTCCTTTCCCATGGTCTGGATGCCTGTCAGAAACAGCATTAGCCAAAACTATTTCTGGCTGGTATTTTCTAATCATTTTAATCACCTCTAGCTGTGAAGTCTGGTTTATTTCAAAAAACCCATCGGCCAATCCTAAGTTTTCGCGTATGCTTAAACCTAAAATTTCGGCTGCCGCAACCGCTTCATTAGCACGGATTACTGATGAACCTCTAGAACCCAATTCACCCTTAGTAAGATCTACTATCCCTACTTTCCTTCCCTCTTTTACTGCTTTTACTAATGTCCCGCCGGCAGATAACTCTATATCATCTGGGTGGGCCGCAAAAGCTAATATGTCTAATTTCATATTCTTTTGAATTCTAATTACTCATACAAAGGTAGCTCTTCAACCTTTTATCCATGTTAATATAGATTCATCTATTGGTAAAGTCTGAGGAAGAACCTCTTTTACTAAATTTCCATTTTCATCTATTAAGAATTTATGAAAATTCCACTGAACCTCAAAATCCCCTAAACCATTTAACTCTTTATTAGTAAGCCAGTTGTAAACATCACTGATTTCAGTTCCTTTTACAGAAACTTTAGACATCATTTTAAATGTTACTCCATAATTTTTCTGACAGAAACTCTGAATTTCAGTTTCTGTGCCAGGCTCTTGAGCTCCGAAATCATTAGAGGGAAACCCTAAAATAATGAAATCTTCACCGCCTAAAAGGTCATGTAACTCCTGAAGATTCTCGTATTGTGGAGTTAGGCCGCACTCACTGGCAGTGTTTACTATCAGTATTTTTTTTCCCTTTAAATTATCGAAAGAGAAACTCTCTCCCTTTATGTCTTTAGCCGAAAGGCTGTAAAAGTCTTTTATCATTTGATCATTTGTTATTAAAAAGTCAATATTACATAAACCTACTACAAGAACAAAGAGAAGGAATAGAGATGTAATCTTCATGTACTGTATTTATAATTGAATAAATAACAATATAAGCCAAAGTAAGAATGCTTTGATTATTTAAAAACCTTTTAGAACATCTCACGTATTCTTAGCACCTATTTAAAGAAATTTAAGCTCTCTCCATTATGACGAAAAATTTACTGCTAGCTATTTCAATTATTCCCCTTTCCCTTCTGGCCCAGAAAAACAATTTCTACGGTGGAGGTTATGAAGAAAATCTTCTGGAGAGAAATTCTAATGAAAGTTCAATCCTACTCAATTTAGACGAGACTCTCATTGACGGAAAACCGACAGAAAAAGATTCACTAGCACTTACTCCTTCATTCGATATTCACGCGAACTGGGACAATCGAAATATTCACTCCTACTCTAAAGATTTAAGTAGAATGGAAGGGGAAATAGATTTAGCATTAGTCAAGTCCAATCATGATTACTGCCATCCTATTAACGGTATAGTCACCTCTGATTTCGGGTATAGGTCAGGAAAACATCATTATGGAATAGATTTAAGATTAAAAATTGGAGACCCTATATTTTCAGCTTTCGGAGGAATAGTTAGAATAAGTCAGTATAGCGCATCCTATGGCAATGTAATGGTTGTGAGGCACGATAATGGTCTAGAAACACTCTATGCGCATTTAAGTAAAAGACACTTCAGTTCTGGTCAGCGAGTAAAATCTGGACAGAAAATAGGTCTCGGGGGAAATACTGGACGGTCTACAGGACCACATCTCCATTTTGAATGTAGGTATTTAGGCAAGCCTATTAACCCAAATGATATTATCGATTTCGAAAACGGTGTATTAAAAGGCAAACATCTTTCTATTTCCAGGGAAACCTTCTCCTATTTCACTAAAATTAAAAAAAAGGTATACCATTCCATAAAAAAAGGAGAGACACTTTATGCCGTTTCCAGAAGGTATAGCACTCCTGTAAGCAAGCTATTTAAAATGAATGGATTATCTCAAGAATCTACATTAAGTGTTGGGCAGACTGTAAGAGTTAGATAGACTCTAACCGCCATCATCCTTTGAATTCTAAAATGTTACTTTATTGTGTTCTTTTGTTAACGATCTCAAAGCCATATTTGTGTTTTCAAAATACGGAATGGAAGAATTGGTGATTTTAGTAGACGAGCAAGATAACGAGCTGGGGGTTATGCCTAAGATGGAAGCACATTTAAAAGGTGTATTGCACAGAGCTTTTTCTATATTTCTATTTAATGACAATGGAGAACTTCTTCTACAGAAAAGAGCGTCATCTAAATACCACTCTCCTTCTCTCTGGACCAACACATGCTGCAGCCATCCTCGTAAAAACGAAACAGTCATAGTTGCCGCACAAAGAAGGCTTCAGGAAGAAATGGGAATCTCTGCCGACTTAAGTACTCAGTTCTCTTTTATTTACAAGGCGGAGCTAGATCAAGGATTAACAGAACACGAACTAGATTATGTATTAACTGGTACATTTAACGGAAAACCTGAGCCAAACGAAGATGAAGCAGAAGACTGGAAATACATCAGTATAGCTAAATTGACGAAAGACATCCAAAGACATCCGAACCAATTTACAGAATGGTTTAAAATCTGCTTAGAGCAAACTTTAAACTCAAAGGTTAACCTTTAAGGCTTTACCCTAAGTTTAGTATATACCGGGTAATGGTCTGAAAGTTCTTCCTTTATTGTTCTATAATCCGCACTTTCTATTTCATCTGAGTGAAAAATGTAATCTATTCTAAAGGAGGGGAAATCACCTATGTAGGTATTACCTACTCCGAATCCGCTTTCTACGAATGAGTCTGTTAAGTATTTTCTAGTTTGAGCGTAGCAATAGCTAACCGGAGTATCGTTGAAGTCTCCAGCCAACACTACTGGGTAAGGACACCCGTAAATATGATCTAGCACTTTTTTTAATTGCACCGCTCTCTTTTCGTAGGCTACATTTAGCAGACCAAAAATCCTCTTATACCCTTGAATATTCTCTTCTGAGGCATTCACATTATCCTTAGTCTCATTTACTAGCTTGTAGTCCTCCTTTTGAAATCTTATAGACGATAAATGAGAATTATATACCCTAACTGTGTCTGGACCTATTAATACATCCGTGTAAATGCATGAATTACTGTAATCGCTCTCGAAAGAGATTACACCCTTATTTATAATGGGTAATTTAGAGAACGTGGCTACTCCTGCATGAAGTCCGCCACGCATGTGATGTGTGAAATTTTCATGGCTGTCTTTAAACCCTAAATCATCAACTAAAATACTTTTCGTATCAAAAACTCCTTTCCTTTCTGAGTAGTAAAACTCTTGAAAGCACAGAATATTTGCATCTATTTCACTGATCATACTAAAGATCTTATCCTTGGTGTTTCCTCCTATATTTTCATTGGCATCGAAAATCCGAACGTTATAGGTTAGTAACTTCATCTCTTCAATATCTGCCTGGCTGAATTCAGACTTACTGGTAAGTTGATAATAGTTATTCAAACTAGGCCACGCATATACTAACGCTACCAAAGGAATGATTAGAGAAACTTTCTTCTTAATAAAGAGAAATATCAGAAGAATTACATTAGTCCATAGAAGCACAGGGAATGCCAACCCAAAAAAAGGCAACAGCCCATTATCTATTGGGTTTACATCCTGCGAGTAAACACTAAAACCTAAAAATAATGATAGAATTAATAATAAAACAATAAAACCACTTTTTAAAATTCTCTTCATTTACTGCCTGCTGTATTTATTTAGAAAGGCTTTTTCTGCCTTAGTAAGGCTATCATAACCTGCCACAGATATCTTTTCTAAAATTCTGTCTATTTTCTGCTGTGCTTGAGCTTTAGTATAATTATAGACTTCGTCTGATTGAGTAGCTGCTTTAGACTTTTTATAAACCACTTTCATTTTGGTTTTTTTGCGTCCTCTATTCGTTATGCTGGCTATTATTCTCTCTAGCCATGAATTGATATCTCTTCCCTTCTGTAATTGCTTTATCATTAAAAACCCATAAATAGCCCCTCCTAAATGGCCTAAATGGCCTCCTGCATTCACTCCGCTTTTAAGAGATAAAAAATCTCCAATAACCATTATAGCCGCTATGTACTTAAACTCTACTTGAATAAAGATTAGATTAATCTTCATATTAGGCCTGTAGGTAGCTGCTGCTACTACTGTGGCTAATACAGCTGCGCTGGCTCCCCACATAGGACCATGCCCCATAGCCTTAAACATAGGAATGAAGTTATATCCTACAGCGTAAAGAATCCAGCCTGCAATTCCTCCTATGAGGTAAGTGCTTAAAAGTTTTCGGCTTCCTAAAAACTGTTCTAGATACCTTCCAAAGAAATAGAAAGTAAGCATGTTACCGAAGATGTGACCAAATCCCTCATGAACGAACATATAAGTGATGATACTCCATGGTCTTCGAATAAAGGCTTCAAAATCTGAAGTACTTGAAAGATAAGACCACACTAACTTTAAATGCCCGTATATAAATGCATTCTCATAAACAAAAACAGTAAACACCACTTCCAAAATGAGGACCAGTGCGAACACAAGTATATTGGCCAAAATGAGATTAGCAAATATTGTTTTACTCTTGAAAAATTTCTTGATATTATCTAGAAAACCTTGTGGATTCATCGTTTATCTAAAATGGTTTAAATTGTTTTGGTCATTTTCTCTTTCCCAGTATTTAATAATTACAAAACCTACCAGGGCACCTCCCAAATGGGCGAAATGTGCCACGTTATCGCCTATATTATTCTGAATACCCATGTAAAGCTCTATAGCTCCATAGATCATCACAAAATGCTTTGCTTTAATAGGAATAGGAGGAAAAAGAAGCATCAATTTGGTCTCTGGGAATAAATAACCAAAACCCAGAAGCAATCCGAATACAGCACCAGAAGCTCCTACTAATGGAGTGTAAAACATTCTGGCTAACCTTATACTGTCTTCCGAATCTGGGTTATATCTGCCGCTTTTAGCTATTTCTATCATCTCAGGAGTAGCTGCTTCTAAAAGAGAGTGAATCTGAATGTATGATACTCCTTGATATAAAAAGAATGCTCCTACCCCTGAAAGCATATAATAAATTAAGAATTTCTTAGAACCCCAGTAATTTTCTAAGGTAGAACCAAACATATAAACAGCGAACATATTAAAAGCTATATGACTTAATCCACCATGCATAAACATATGGGTAACAATTTGCCAGGGTCTGAACTGTTCCGATTGAAACCATCTCCCTGCAAACAAGTCATAGAAGACATCCTTATATATCATAGTTCCAAGAAAAAAAAGCACATTGATAATAATGATATTTTTCACGACTTTAGTCAAAGGCTGCATCATATCTTAAAAATTAAATTTTTGTTCTAACTCCTCACGAGTTAGGTTATGAATAATAGACTTACCAGAGGCTGTATAATAAGGCACTTCACACGAAAATAATTTTCCGATGAGCTCCTTCATCTCTGCATTCTCTAACCTCCTTCCATATCCTATAGCACTCGATTTAGCTAATGAAAGTGCTACTTTCTCACTCTGACCGAGTTCTTTTTCATTAAGGCTATGTTTAAACTGCTCTAGAAAATTTTCTAATAACTTTCCTCCATCTACTCCTGCTAGTTCCGAAGGTATACCGTTAATCACAAACACATCAGATGATTTCGCTTCTATATCAAACCCTACTCCTCTTAACTCTTTCAATAAACTATTTATAAGCGCTCCGTCTGAAGCAGACAACTGCACGTCCTCAGGGAATAAACTCTGCTGGCTAGTCGGGTTAGAATTAATTAATAAATCTAAGTAATATTCAAAAAGCACTCTTTCATGAGCTCTTTTCTGATCTATTACTATCAGTCCGGATTTTAACGTACTCACTAAATATTTTCCCCAAATCTGAAACACTGGCTTTTCTTCTGACACCTCATTCTTCGAGTTAATATCGAGGGATGTTTGGTCTGGAATAGCTATTTCATTTCTATCTATTCCATGAATATCTTGAGTAATTCTATACAAGTCTTTCCAGTCTTGTGAACTAGTAGACCCTTCTCTTCTTGGCGGAGCAGATGTCATGAAAGAGCTTCTTCTAGGTGCAGATGGCTGCTCATTAAAAGGATTATAGTGTACATCCACCTTTATCTCAGGTTCTATTAAAGACTGACTATCTGAAGGGACTGGTATATTTATGCTCATCTCTTGATTGAAGTCTAAGCTAGGGCTTGCGCTGTATTTCCCTATTCCTCGCTTAACAGCACTTCTAAGTAGAGCATAGATACTTTTTTCATCCACAAACTTAATTTCAGTCTTAGTAGGATGAATATTGATATCTATTCTACTAGGGTCTACTGTTAAATATATCCAGTATGACGGGAAAGTATCTTTAGAAATTAAACCCTCAAATGCACTTACGACTGCGTGATTTAAGTAATGGTTTTTTATAAACCGATCATTAACGAAAAAGTACTGCTCTCCTCTCGTTCTTCTGGCATGTTCTGGCTTTCCTATAAACCCCTTTATGTTTACTACAGAAGTTTCCTCATCTACTGGAAGTAATCTTGTATTAAATTTATTACCAAAAACGGCTACTATACGTTGCTTAACACCTCCGGCCGCTAAGTTGAAAATCTCATTATCATTGTGGGTTAACTTAAATGAAATATCTTCATGAGCTAGCGCTACTCTTTGGAAATCATCTATTATGTGCTTTAATTCTACTGGCTCACTTTTTAAAAAATTTCTTCGAGCAGGAACATTGAAGAAAAGATTTTTCACAGAGAACTGAGTTCCTGCTGGGGTTTGGATAGGCTCAGAACTTTCCAGTGTTGTTCCTTTGATTATTATTTTTTGGCCAAGCTCTTCAGCGTGACGCTTAGTCTTCATTTCTACATGAGCTATGGCTGCTATAGATGCTAGTGCCTCACCCCTAAATCCTTTTGTCTTTATGAAGAATAACTCATCAGCAGTATTAATCTTACTTGTAGCATGTCTTTCAAAACACATTCTAGCATCTGTCTCACTCATTCCACATCCATTATCAATGATTTGAATGAGTGTTTTTCCTGCGTCTTTAATTACGGCACTTATCTCAGAAGCCCCTGAATCTATCGAATTCTCCATCAATTCTTTAACCACAGAAGCGGGCCTCTGGATGACTTCTCCAGCAGCTATTTGATTCGCAACGTTATCAGGAAGAAGTTTAATAATATCAGACATTTACTGTATCTAGGTATTTAATTACGGCATAAGCTATAAAGCATAAAAAAATCAACACTACTATGATGATGACATTCGAGTTAAACACTTGGTTTTTGTATGATTTTCTAAGCCAATCTTGTTTTCTGCCCCTGGAAAAAGAAATACTTCTTCCTTCCCTTAACTCCTCTGCTAAATCTAGCTCTACACCTTTTTTTCTTTTTTCTTTTTCTTCTTTTTCTTCATCGTAAAATCTCGACCTATAACTAAATGAGTTCGGCTCTCTTTTTATTCCTTTAAACAACGAAAAAGATCTGGAAAACTTCATTACACAAATGTACTAGAATTAATAGGTCTAGGCAAAGTCTAGGCAGTATTAGAATTCAAAAAAAAAACAGAAAAATAGACAGGTGAAATTAGGTCAACCCCTCCTCAATTTCCAGAACAGTCTTAGACTGTGGGAAAAACTCTAAAACTTTACGCAGAACTTTTTCTAATACAGCATCAGGGCAGGAAGCTCCGCTAGTAATTATAATTCGAGGAACATTTACTTTAGGAATCCAGTTCTCACTTAGCTTCATCTCTTCAGCCCGCCAATCATAATGATGTATTTCTGCGGAAGATTTAATTTCAGACTCATTTTTGACGAAAAAAGTAGGTACTTTTTCTTCACACAACTCTACTAAATGACTCGTATTAGAGCTATTATAACCGCCTACCACTATAGCTAAGTCTGCTGCTTCTTTTAATAATCCAAAAGTAGCCTGTTGGTTATCATTAGTAGCGTAGCAAAGCGTATCTCGTGTGCTTGTAAAATGACTCGCTATGTCCTCATTACCAAAAGTGTTTTCCATAACTGTTTTAAAATAATCAGCTATGGCCTGAGTTTCTGACGCTAACATGGTAGTTTGATTCACTACTCCTACCTTATTCAAGTCCGTCTTAGGATTAAAACCTGAACTATACCTTCCTTTAAAGTAACTATCAAACTCTTCCAACTCTCTTTCTCCTTTAATGAAAGAGGCCAACACGATGGCTTCATCCATATCTTTAATTACTATGGATTTAGCGCCTGAAGAACTATGTGAAAAAGTAGCTCTCGTTTCTTCATGTGTAGGTTTACCGTGAATAACCACTGTATTATTGTCTTTTCCCAATTTATCACTTCTATTCCAGACCTTTTCCACAAAAGGACAAGTTGTATTATATTTCTCAGTAGGTATCTCTTTCTCTTTTAATAACGCTTCCAGTTCAAGAGTAGTACCAAATGCTGGTATAATTAACACATCATCCGCAGTAACATCATTCCATGACATGAGCTGTTTTCCGTAAGTATCTTGTATGAAACCAATGCCATTATCCTCTAAATCTTTATTTACTTCAGGATTATGAATCATTTGGCTCAAAAGCAGAATCCGTTTACCTGGATTTTCATGCAGTGCTTTATAAGCTATTTCTATTGCATTTTCTACTCCGTAGCAAAAACCAAAATGGCGGGCTAAAACTATCTCAACTGATCCAAAATCTAATACCGATGCAGAAAAGTCCCTTTTTCTTGGGTCTTCAGACTTTCTTCTCTGTTTCACCTTACTGATAAGACTAGACTTATAAAACGCGGGTATTTTAAATGTCTTCATTCTGTAAAATTACTATTAATTCCAGCTAATCTATCTCATATTTCAATACTTCTCTTCCGCTGTCACTTCTACTTTCGATAATAATTTCGTCATACTTTATGGCCAAGTTTATTAATTCAGATTCTTTTCTGTTAATTGCATGAAAACTGAGAAAACGAATAATCCAAAACATAAAAGTGGATTACCGCGATTCTATTTACTCTTTAACTAAAGATTCTTATGGTTCGTCCAAATTTGTAATTCTGGCTATAAGTGCTTAGAACTAGTGGTGGAGAGACATCGGTTTATGTCGGAACATTTCATTTCCGGCACACAGCCATAGAGAATACTGGTCTAAAGCAGTAATTACACTAATAATCAATACGTAAATCTCTAGTGAGCGCTGATGTTTTCTTTTTTCATCCTTTTTATTTCAGGAATTAATTCACCCTTTGTATAAAGATTCTTAATTTTCCTTAATGCCTTATTTGGCTTTTTCAGACTTAACTGCTCACCATATAAGACTATTAAGTAAAGTGCCTCGCTCTCCTTTTCTTCCAAGGACAGTTTCGGGAAGTTACGCTCGATGATGGCCAAGGAGAAAATGTAATGATAGAGATACTCTGGGTCTTCATCTAAAAATGTAGCTATGTGTGTATTTACCTTTACGGTGTAACTGGATGTTCCACCCAACCAAATAAGACAAAATGCCTTCGCTTCTTCTGTTTTTTCTAGGTCTAAGGCTAATGGATTATTCACTAAACAATCCATTAGCTCAAAAACTAACGATTCATACTTTCTATAGTCCTCACGTGTCTCTAGGATAAACCCATCAGGAGGATTTACACACTGAGCAGACCCTGTCAGAGAGAAAATTGCTACGCTTAGATATACGAATAATTGTTTTAACACTTATACTCTTTTTCTTTAAATACTACCCCTAATTCTCCTAGCTCCTTTAAAATAGGCTCATAAATCTCAGGAATCACAGGAAGATGCACGCCTGTGAGCGATAACTTCCCTTGTAAAACCAATTTCACTGCTATGCCTAACGGCAAACCTACTGTATTGGACATTCCTGTATAAGTCTGGTCTTCTCCCTCTACTGCTAATGAAGAAATTATATCGAAATTCTCTCCTTTTAGAGAATAACTAAATTTATGATACATGACTATTAAGTCCTTATCATCGGGCTCTAAGCTCCATTTTTCTTCTAATTTTTTTTGCAGAACCTTCGCTGGAGAAAGGCCTTTGACGCCTATTATTTTATCCTCAAAAATACCAAGCCACTTTAACTTGTCCATTACCTCATTACTTAAACCAAGAGAATCCTGTAATTTCTTTTCTACAGTCAATTCAGTGTGATAAATCAGAAAAGAATTAATATATTCTCTATAAGTCATATTCTCTGTATCCGGAAGCACATAAGAGTCATCTGTACATCCCAACTGAACGAATGTATCCCAAGCTTCTGAGTAGCCTTTTCTTCTTAGCGTTCCTCTATAAATAGTAGGTATTCCTGTTAATCCATAGACCTCTATATAACTTAGCGAATCTCTATTGGCATAGCCTTCAAAAACTCCATAGCTGTCTATTTCTATTTCTTTGGTTCTAGAAAACAATTTGTTGTACGGTACGAATTTGTACTTGCCGTTTTGTAAAAACGTGGCAGCACTTCCCTGACCTGCCAAAATTACATTTCTTGGGTTCCATGTAAATTTATAGCTCCATGGATTCGTATCACTTTGAGGAGCTACTAGGCCACCGGTAAAAGACTCAAAACGCTCTATTTCTCCTCCTTGAGCCTTTATGCCATCAATAATTTTCATGGCACTCATATGATCAATTCCTGGATCTAAACCAAGCTCGTTTAAGATAAAGACTCCATTCGCTTTACAGTCTTTCTCCAAAGCTTTCATTTCAGGAGTAATATATGAGGGAGTAATCAAGTTCTTCTTCAATAGCACACAATCTTTAGCTATATCTAAATGAAAAGCAGCTGGCAACATTGAAACTACGATATCAGCCCACTCGAGATGGGGGATTCTTTCATCTCTATTCAGCGCATTAAAAGAAATAGCTTCAGCATTAGCTGCTCCATTAATTTTCTCTTTTGCTAGATCTAAGTCCCTATCTGCTATTCGTAAATGCCAGTTATTACTCTCTAACAACTCTGTTAAATAACGAATTAAAGAACTACTACTCCTTCCCGCCCCTATTACTAATATTTTTTTCATATCTCTCTTAAGTTCTTTTTATAACAAAGTTCAAAAATAATCGGAGAATCGAGTCTATCGGGGCAGACTTGAATTATTTTTCATCAATGTATTTTT
>CESE01034868.1_pt1 | contig 20446 bp, 17 predicted proteins | sample 350271 | NCBI WGS metagenome assembly CESE01 (sample SAMEA2621536, study PRJEB7988) | marine metagenome | isolation source: saline water (ENVO:00002010), including | reverse complement strand
TATTTTGTAAAATAAGAAAATTAGAAAAGACATTTATTGAGGCCTCGTGGTAGCTTACTAGGATTGTGACAGCATTTCTGAGAATTTACTTTTCTTATTATCAGCTAGCTCTTGATAAGACCCATGCTCCAATACCTCTCCCTGATCTAAAACAAATATTTTATTAGCATTTTTAATAGTGGAAAGTCTGTGAGCTATTGTAATCAAAGTAATGTTTTTAGATAAGCCATTAATAGATTGCTGGATATACTTTTCAGAGTCATTGTCTAAAGAGCTTGTTGCCTCATCTAGTATAAGAATTAAGGGCTTTTTAATCAGCGCTCTAGCCAAGGCTATCCTTTGCCTTTGTCCGCCTGATAAATTACTTCCCCTATCGCCCATGCTTGTATCAAGGCCATCAGGGAGAGCTTTAACAAAATCTTTTGCATTTGAGCTTTCTAATGCCTCCCAAATATCCTCCTCAGAACAATCTGGCTTGGCCCATTTAAAATTTTCATATATTGAGCAATTAAATAGAAAGGGATCTTGGGGAACATAGCCTATTTTATCCCTATATGAACCTATCAAATACTCATTAAAGTTTACTCCATCAAGAAGAAAATCACCTTCACTTGTAGCATATAATCCAAGTAATATATCTGTAAGAGTGGTCTTACCAGACCCTGAACTTCCAACTATAGCAATATTATCACCATGTTTGATTGATAAATTTATATCCCTAAGAGTATTGGCTCTTCCAATATATGAAAAATTTAAGTTCACTAGTTTGATTTCTTTAAATGAATTAAATTCCTTTGTGCCATCTCTATGCTCTAAACTTTTTGCTCTTAAATTTAAACGTTCAATTTGCTCAAAAGCTGGTAAAAAACCTTTAATCTCAGACCTTCCCTGAATTAAGACACCAAGCACAGGCATCATTCTAAAAAATGCGAAGAGAATCATTGATATTGAGGCAATCTCTATTCCATTCTTGTAACCCCAACTTACTGCTATAAGACCAGCACACATTCCTAAAGGCATAAATAAGATTGCAGTTGCATAAATTATGCTTTGAAATATAACAGAAGCTCTAGCATGTTCAGAAAAAGCTTTTCTGTAATCATCGACTGCTCTATCTTTTCTGTGAAAGCTCATAATTAATTTAGCTGCAGTAAAGTTTTCCTGCAAAACTGAAGTCAAAGTATTTGCAGTTGAGGTTATTAATTGACCATAAGGTGTAATCTTTTTATTTATGAGCCAGATAGGTATGACTGTAAAAATTAAACATGCAAGAAAAATTAATGTTAGTTGAGTAGAGATATAAAAGGGGATGCATATAAAAATGATAGCTTGAAAGAAATTTACAAATAGCTTGGTTAGGCTACCAAAAGATGCTCCTAGCTTATCAGACTCTTTTTGAAAAGAATTAAGTAATTGACCCATTCCTGTTTCAGAAAAAAATTCATATTTTGAATTAAAAAAATTACCCATAGTTTCTGACATCATCTGTTCTAAGATCGTAAATTGAGTTTTAAAAACCATATACTGTATAACTACAGAGATAAGGCCAGCAAAAATAAGTGAAGCTCCAAAAAGAAGAAAGCTAAAGTTTACAGGGAGTTCTTTATAGCCAAATAAATTAGCAGTCATTAATGTAATTTGCGAATAGTCTTCCGGCTTAGTTTGTAGCAATACCTCTGCCAGGGGGCCAATTGATGCAACCGAAACAGAATTAGCAAGAGCTTGAATAAAAACAGCTACCAAAACTAAACTAAATTGCGCAGGAAATTTTAAAGTAAAAACTTTAACAAACTTTAGAATATCACCCATGATCTAAATACCAGTTGCCGTGCTCTTTGATAAAGCTGTCACTCAAAGACCCATGAACATTATCGATATGTTCATTATGGTAATTAGGAAAATGTTCCCACAGAATTAATGTTCTCCAAAAAACACTCTGTCTTTCATTATATGCATCGCTTTCATCCCACTTATTTTCTAGTTTATCAATAAATTCCATAAAAGAATTATCAATCAACTCCTCTGAATTATTAAGAATTTCCATCCCCAGAGATTCTAAATATTCACTGTATGACATGTTTAGTTTATCGCATTCCGCAAGACATATAAGCTTATTATTAATTTGATCTTGTAAAGAAATTGGCTTCTTTGTTTTTGTATTTACTATAATCTTAGGAGTCCAAATAGATCCCTTTGACCATGAATTTATGTGGCCTATCGGTGATGCATTTACAAAAAGGATTGGTTTATTAAAAATATCGCTGATACATTCCAGTCCATTTGATGAGGATATACAGAATTTGCAATTAGCCATTAACCATATATCAAAGAAATCTGAACCAAGACTGCTAAAAGGGTAGTCAAGAAACTTAGAGTGATTTATATCTAATTTTTTATTAACAACCTTACCCATTCTAATTACAAAATAACCTCTATCTAAGAGACTTAAAACCCCTAATTTATAATCATGAATATTAGAATCTCTGTAAGAATGACCTTCCCAGCTTCCAACAGAAGGATATGCTTGATTAAGATAAGCATCATCCCTGATATTCATACAAACTAATTTACTCAAATCATCACAGCCGATAGATGTTAAGAAGGCTTTTCCCAAAGCATTTTCCTCATCACTGAACTTTAAGGTATTTTTTGACTGACTCAAAAGCCTATCCCTATCAAATGACTGACTTAACTCAAGATCTGGGGTTATTAAGTTAACAGATGGGTTTGGAAGAAGCTCTATTGCGGCAATTAAAAAAGATAATCCTCTTATTACTAAGACGTTCCTTTTAACATATTGAAAAAAATAATAATTGCAAATTGGTTGTGATATTGTAAATATGTCTAGTTTTTTTTTCTTTGCAAGACTTTTTCTTGAGAGATATAAACCAAAATCTAGAGCAAAGTGACCTATTCGAGAAGCATGGAATCTGCCAACTCTAATTACAACAAATGGGTTTAACAATTTTATTATGATAGCTAAAGGCAAGCCAAAAAAAACAGTTAAAAATAAATTAATTTTTTTTTTAAATGCCTGCATTATTCTATAGGCTTAACTATCATGCTTTTATTGAAAAAATCTCTAGGCATTAAAGGGCCCATATCTTCATTAGGTTTTCCAAAAACTACTTGAGGCGTTACTCTAAAGTTATCATCAACTTTAACATTACATATCGTAGGTTTTATAGATTTAATTACGGTGCTTATTTTTGAAACATCAGAGTTATCAGACAGTTCGAAATAGTCCATATCATATGCATCAGCTATTTTTTGATAATTAGGAAAGGAGATACCACCGGACTTGCTAGAGGCTATATATTTAGAATCTAGCCATTGCTCTTGAGTTTGCTGAATCATGCTGTAGCCTTGATTATTAATAACAAATATCTTTATGGGAATGCTGTGATGCATTATCGTAGCAAGTTCATAAGAAGTCATCATAAAACTTCCATCACCTGTTACAACAGTAACTGCAGATTTTCTATCTGATGCAAAATAAGCACCAATGGCTGCAGGTATAGACCAGCCCATTGCTGTATTGTTACAGTCATGAAATACCCTTACAGATTCAGGAATTTCTAACGATTGCATCAACCATGCTATTGAGCAACCAGTATCTATTAATAATTTGGAATTATCTGGTAAATTTTTTGAAATTTCTTTTGAAAAAACATAAGGATTTACTTGTGTAGTTGAAATATTTTCGCACCCATCAAATTTATTAAAACTTTCTTCCCATTCTTTAATTTGCAATATCCAATCTTTAGTTTTTAAAGAATAATTTGTTAAATTGATGTTAGATATATGGTTGAAAAAGTCCTTAAGGTCGGCATGAATAAGAATATCGAAATTTAAATCAAAATTCTTAAATTTATTAAGCTCATTTATATCTATATCTAGCATTATTTTTTTTGCATCTCTTGCAAAAGAACTAACCGGACTTCCTGTTGATTTAGTATCTAGCCTAGATCCTAAAGAAAAAATTACATCAGCATTTTGGACTGCAAAACTTGCATGCCTCATTCCATGCGTGCCAAATGTTCCAATATATAAGTCATGCTCATGAGTCATTAAGTCTGGAGCTCCCCATGTAAAAGCAACTGGTATATTTAATGATTCTGCAAAGTGAATAAATTCTTTTTGTGTATTAGATAAGTGAATCCCCCATCCAGCAATTATTACTGGTCTTTTTGAACCTTTAAGCATTTCAAGAGCTTCATTAATAGAATTGATAGAGGTCTTAATCAGATCTTGTTCATTTGGAGCATCAAATTTTTTTAATTTTGATATATCAATCATCTCTCTTTGAAGATCATCGGGAACATCAATCAAAACTGGTCCTGGGCGACCTGATTTTGCAATATAAATTGCTTTTTTAAGTTCATAAACAATGTCATTAGAGTTCTGTATTGAAACAGCGTATTTCGTGATTGGTTTTACAACTTCTACTATTGGGGTTTCTTGAAAGCCTATCTGCCTTACACCAGTTGAACCAGTTTGCCTCTTGGTGCTAGCATTTCCTGTAATTAATAAAGCGGGGACAGAATCATAATAACTACAACATATTCCGGTAATAAGATTTGTTGCACCAGGGCCGCTTGTTGCCATTGCAACGCCTATATTTCCACTAACTCTAGAATACGAATCAGCAGCCATTGCAGATGCTTGCTCTTGATGATTACATATATGATTAATACTGGGGTTATCAGCTATCGAGTGGATTAAATGAAGGCTTGCACCACCAGAAACAGCAAAAACATGCCCAACTCCCTCTTCAACTAGAGTTTCGGCAATTACGTCGGATAGTTTTTTTAACATATTATTTATTTTTCTTTCTTAAAAAGATCATTTCCATACCTTCGTAATTTAAAATTATTTTTATTACTTAAAATTGCATCTATGGTGTCATGCTCCCATGGATCATGAGCACTACTAAAATTTCTTCCATTGACTAAACTTTTATCTGAATTTAATATCCAATTAATGCATTGTATAACTTTTTCAAGGGGATAAAAATTTTTATTTCTTATGGACTCTTTAGTCTTGCTGAGGCCATCTCCAGCACTTTTACCAGCCTTTAAGGTCTCTTGATGAATTTTTGTATTTACCCACCCCGGCCCAAGAATAGTTATTGTAATATCTTTGATTTCTTCCGAAAGCAATTCACACATTTTAATAAGTGCAATTTTAGAAGAAGTGTATGCAGAATAATTTGGGACAACCCCATTAGATCCCCCGCCGGCAAATAGAATAACCTTTGTTTGGTTTGAGGTTTTGTTAGTTTTATTTTTTAAAATTCCTTGAAGAAGTCTCATTGGACTTGAGAAGTTTACTCGAAGAGAGTTTTCCCAATCATCAAAATTGCAATCGATAAACAAGCCAATTGGTTCTTGACTGCCTGAAGCTATCACAATAGCATCCCATTGCTTAATTTTATTTAGAGAATTTATTGACTCATTTACTGATAAGGTATTTAGCAAGTCACACTCTATTAATTCAGCTCCTAACTCTTTAAGTTTAATGCAATTCTCTGACATGGTTCTGTATGTTCCACAGACATTAAAGCCCCTATTAATCCAATCAATAGCTAGTTCGTATCCTATATCACTAGATATTGAAACTATTAACCGATTGTTTGTTTTCATAAAAAGTTTTTTTCTAGTAGTTTCTTCCAAACATCTCTATTTTCAAAGTTATTATTAGAATTTGGCCAATCAATATTGGCCATATTCCAGCTTAAGATATTACCAATATCAACGTGAAAAGTGGTATTTTCGAAGCAATTAATTCTATTGATAAGTTTTGGAATTACGTCTATTGAAATATCTATTACATTATTTTCTAGTTCTTCTAAAATTGAAAAAATATTTGTATCAAAAATAAAAACAGCAGCATTTGCTAAATTAGATTCAGGGTTATTTTTCTTTTCATGGAACTCTATCACCTCATTATTAGCATTAAGTTTTACAACTCCGCATAATGAAGGATTATCACACTTAAAAAGCATCATAGTCATAATAATATTTTTACTTTTGTTGTTGAAGGATTTAATAAAACTATCCATATTAAAGATACTCAAGTTATCTGCATGGGCTACAAAAAATTCTTTATTATCAAAATAACTTTTATTAGCAAGTATTGTGCCGGCTGTTCCAAGAAGTTGATCCTCATGGACAATATCAATAGAATTTTTCCATGAAGAGTTTAAGAGATACTCATTAACAAAATTACTTTTTGCATGAGTGTTAATTAAAACTTTTTCTATATTATGGTTAGATAGTAGATTATCTAACCATATATCTAAAAGAGGTCTTCCATGAATTGGCATCATGCATTTTGGAAATATATCAGATAATGGACTTAGTCTTGTTCCATAACCTCCTGCTAATAATAATGCTTTCATTTTAAATCTCTATTGCTTACTTAAGTGATTCAATATTTCATTAGATTGCATGGGTGAATTGCCAACCCTGCCAACCTGAATGGCTGCAGCTATAGAGCCAATATATGCAGCTTCCCAAATATTAGATTCACACAGCAGAGCTAATGAACTTGAAACTAAAAGTGAATCTCCCGCCCCAGCAACATCTTTAGGGGATTGGTTGAGAGCACCAATTCTATCTGTAACTTCATTGCTTAAATTTTCTTTACCAGGATGAACTAATATGCCCTCCTCGCCCAATTTGAGTAGAATGTTTCTTGCTGAAGTTTTGTCTAATAAACTCTTAGAAAGACTTACTAGGCCCATTTGATTATCTCGCAAACTTAATCTAGCCTCTCTCTCTGTGGGTGAGATTAAGTCTACATTTAAGAATCTCGAGATATCCCCAGTTTGAGAGGATGATTGACTATCTGCTGCAATCATAACTTTGTTATTTTTTGCAAGCTTTGTAATGTCATCAACTAGATTCTGAGGCAAAACACCATAATTGAAATCAGAAAATATTATTAAATCAATCTCTTTAATTATAGTTTTAAGTTTCTTAAGTATTTTATTTTGAATATCTTTGTTGATTGAATTTTCTGACAGGGTACTTACCCTTAAAAGGGTTTTTCCTTTTGACCTAAACCTCTGCTTCAATGTTGTAGGTCTGCTTTCATCTTGAATTAGATATGAGATCACTCCATTGGTTTTCAATTCTTTTTTTGCAAATAATGTATTTGAATCATTACCAACTGCACTTATAAAGTGTGTTGAAGCGCCAAGACCAGCGCTATGAGAGGCAACAATACCTGCACCTCCAATAAAAACTGATGATGAAATTGGCTTTACAACGAGAGTTGGATCTTCTTGAGACATGCCTAGTGCTTCACAAGCAATATACTCATCAATAATTAAATCTCCTATTACACAGACTGATTTTGATTTAAATTTTTTGACAATTGTAGATATAATTTTTTTATCAATATTATGTCTCTTATTAAACTTTATTGGGTCTAATATGGAAAGTGAGCTAGAACTAATCATCTCTTTTTTAAGCAAATCCAATGATGAAAAAGATACATCTCCAGAGCTAAAAACTAATTTACCTCCATATGAAGCAATTAGATCTGCTTCTTCATTATACTGATGTTCATATTCTTTACCTTTTACAACAATATGGGGTTTTAATTTTTTAATTACTTTTATAATTGGATCTTTATAAATAAATGCCTTATCTACCCAATTATTAGTTTTAAGCGCTTCTAATCTAAGTTTTTCTGGAACATGCGCCTCATCTGCAGCGACTTGATCAGATGCTACGCCAACATGAAGTTCTCCATTTAAAGATTTTGCAAAGCGCAAAAGTCTTAAATGCCCTGGATGAACAATATTGAAATTTCCATATATAAATATTATATCTTTGTTCATTTGTTTACCGTGTTATTTAGATTCTTAATCGATTCATCTAATTCGATTATGGGCCTAATTACTTTTCCAGATTTAAGATCATCTATAGCATCATTGATCTTTTCAAGTTTATATTTCTTAGTTATTAATTTATCTAAAGGTAAAATACCATCACAATATAACTTAGAAAATTTTGGAATATCTATATCTGGGTTAGCACCTCCACCCCAACTACCTAAGATCTGTTTTCCAGAAATAAGATCGAATGGATCAATAGAAATTTTTTCACCAAACTTTGGATGAGAGGCAAATACACATAAACCCCCTCCAATCTTAACTGAATCAAAGGCTTGCTCGATTGTTTTGGTAAGCCCTGCAGCATCTACTGAATAATCTACTCCAATACCATCTGTGTGCTCTTTAATAAAATTAACTGGGCAACTTTTTAATGGATTTATAATATGTGTAGCGCCAAATTCTTTAGCAAGCTCTAATCTGTCATCATTAATATCAACTGCAAAAATCTTATTAAAGGAATATAGCTTAGTAGCAGCTAATGCACTTATTCCAATACCACCTAGTCCAAAAAATGCAATATTGGTATTTTTTTGTGGTTGGATTGTATTTGTTAAGATGCCTGACCCGGTCAAGACTGCACAACCAAAAAGGGCAGCTATATCCATAGGAATATTATTAGGTACCAGTACACACCTATTTTCTGACACGACAGCATACTCATTAAAGGTTGTTACGCCGCCTGCATTTATATTCTCAGAATTATGTTGATACTCACATCCTCCAGCTTCTATACCTGATCCTTTAATCCAACCAAGAATAACTGCATCATCTTTTTTAACTTTGGTTATACCTTCTCCGATATCAACAACTACTCCAGATCCTTCATGGCCTAAAAAATGAGGAAGATATTTATCTTCGCCTCTAAGGCCATCTATCTCCATTATTTGACTATGACATACGCCACTATATGCTAATTTAACAAGAACCTGCCCGACCTTTAATTTTGGAAGTTTTACATCGCCAATAATTCTTAACTTTTCTTTATGCTCTTGAAGAACAGCTGCTTTAAATAAAATATTACTCATTCTTAATACGCTAAAAGGGTCCAGTAAACCAATCGCCAGGAACGTCATGGGGATGATCTTTTTTTAGGCTACTTTTATCATGAATTTTAATTTGAAACATTTCAGAAACCTTATCAACTATATTAAGGGAAGTTACATGGTAGTCTTTGGTTAAGGCAAAGCTAGTGCTTTCAGGGAAGTTTGGCATAGCTAATCTTTCAGGTTTAAGTTCAAGAGTGTTCCACATCTTATCTACAACCTTTGATACAATTTCACCAGAAATTGATCCATCAAGAGTTCCAGTATCAAGCACGATGACTTTTTTAGTTTTGCCAATTGAATCATAAATAGTTTCATAATCTATTGGTGCTACTGTTCGTAAATCAATAATCTCACAGCTAATGTTGTGAAGCTCCAAAAACTCTGCAGCATGTATTGCTTCAATAACCATGTATGACATTGCAACTAAGGTTATATCATTTCCTTTCCTAAGAATATTAGCCTTGCCTAGAGGAATTGGCTTGCATGCTTTTGTAACTTCTCCCTTTACGTTATGCAACCATCTATGTTCCATAAAAATTACTGGATTATTATCCTGTATGCTGGCAATTAAGAGGCCTTTTGCATCAGCAGCAGTTGCAGGCATGACAACTTTCAATCCAGGTATATGTGCAAACCAAGCTTGAAGATTTTGAGAATGAGTTGGGCCTTGGCCCCAGCCTCTGCCCATAATTAATCTAATAGTAATTGGTACACTTTGCTGATTTCCAAACATGAAATACCATTTAGCAGCTGCATTCACAACCTGATCCATTGCCAGTAAAAAAAAGTCCAATCTTTGATGAACCATTATTGGTCTTTTCCCATTAATTGCAGCTCCAATACCAACGCCCGTTAAAGCATTTTCGGAAGTTGGAACATCAAAAACTCTTTTTTCAGAATATTTTTTTTGTAAATTTTTTGTTGAGCCAAAAATTGTCTTAGGGTCATCCACGCCAAGACCAAATAATATGATATTTTTGTCTTTAGCCATAGATTGATCAATGGCTTCTCTAATTGCTTCAACAAATGTTAATACTCTTTTCATAATGCTTTAAACATACTTTCATATGCTTTACTTGAGTTAGGAAACGGAGACTTTTCTGCATATAAAAATGCGTCTTTAACTTTTAACTTAATATCTTCTTTAAATAAATTTAACTGATCTTTGGAAGCTATCTTTTCTTTTATTAGTTCTTTTTCGAAGAGTTTTATTGGGTCTCTTTTTTTCCACTCCAAAAATTCATCTTCAGATCTATAACCAATATCATTGTCAAAATTAGGTCCGCAGTGCTCTCTCCATCTGTATGTCTCTAATTCTATAAAAAATGGTGCGCCGTTTTTTTTAATACAACTGATAGCATGCTTTGTAAGTTGATTTACTTTTCTTACATCGTTACCATCCTCATGCTTAGTTTCTATTCCCATAGCTGCTACCATTTCATGAATCTTTCTTCCTTTTGGCTGCCTAACCTTTAATGGTGAGTAAACAGAATAGGAATTATTTTCACATACAAATAATACAGGTAGTTTCTTGGTAACTGCAAAATTTACGGATTCATAAAAAACGCCTTCCTCAACAGATCCATCTCCACAGTAAATAACACTCACGGCATTTTTAGAATCTAATTTTAAAGAAAGTCCAAGACCAACTCCTATGGGAATTGTATTCCCGACTATTGCCGTACTGCCCTCAAAACCGACACTCCTATCAATTAAATGCATTGAGCCACCCTTGCCTTTACAACACCCAGTGGCTTTGCCATATATCTCAGCGATCATTCTTTTTAAATTTCCGCCTTTCGCTAGATAGTGTGCATGGGCTCTGTGTGTGCTTACTGCTAAGTCTGTATTTTTTAAAGCCAAACCTACGCCAGTTGCTGAGGCCTCTTGTCCGATTGATAAGTGAGTTGGACATCTCATTTTTCCAAATTTATATCTTTTAGCAATCTCTTCTTCTGCCAGCCTTATTAACAGCATATTTTTGTATAAATTTATATCAAGTTTACTCATAATTAATCTACGATTTTAAAAGAATAGTGAATTCATTTGAAATTCTAATTTGATCAGAGTTATTTTTAGGGCCTCTATGTATCAATTTATCACTAAAAATTACACAATTGTCATTAAACGAATCAAAAGGACATTCAAACCGTCCTTCGTTTTCTATAAGCCAATTTTTATCTATATCTGGTTTAATACTGTCGTTATTAACTATTTCTATGAAAGGCACCTCTTCAAGATGTGAGCCTTTGATAAACTGGATGCTATTAGATTTATTGCATCCAAATAAAGGAACCCAGACCTTCCATCGCTCATCATAATCCATAGGGCATAATGGATCTAAGTCGGTATTTGCATTTATATTCCAAAACTGAATATCTGCATGAGCAGCCCCAACGTCTCCTTTTAAAGGCCTTACGCACCTCCATGGAAGATCTAGAGTTTGATTGCAGAAACTTGCATCAGATTTTATCTCTGCAGGACTAAGGAAATTAATGTCTGCCTTGGTACCTCCAAAACTTAAAGGAAGCATGCTCACAAATTCTCTTAAGGAATTGCCCGGCTCACCATTTAAATTTCTTTTAGGTTTTGAAAATTTTTTAATAAAGTCATCATCGCTAAGGTTTTTTATAGCGTTTGTTATTTCATCTAATGAGCTAGACTCATTTAGACTTACAGAAGTCGAATGAGATATTTTCTTAAGTATATAATCTTTTACAGCTATTTTAAGATCATTTGGGAAAGGTAGAATTGCAAATCCATTGTCTAGCATTTCAGAAGAATTTTTAATCATCATGATGCTTAGGGCATGAACCAAAAATAATCACCAGTATAACCGGCCTCTTTAAATAACTCTTTCCAATCATCAACATGTAAGATAGTCTTTGCAGTGAGGTTCCAAGCATGCATTCTCTGCTTTTCTTCGTCATTTTTATATGCATCAACTGTAATAAATGAACCTTTTCTTGAAACTCTTTCTAACTCCTGTAGAGCTTTTATTACTCCAGTCCTATCAAAATTATGAATAGTTGTTATAGATATAGCGTAATCAAAAGAATTATTTTCATATGGAAGATCGTCGGCACTCGCTACATATAGATATGGTTTCATTTCTTCCATTCCATTCTCGATGGCATAGTCAGAAATATCAATTCCCTCAACAGCAAGGCCTGGTATTAGTCGGTGAAAATCATACATCATAAAACCTTTGGCACATCCAACGTCTAACAGTGAGTTACCAGGTTGCATACCCCAATGGTCTTTAAAAGTTGGAACAACAGGCTCCCAAAATCTGGAGTTATAACTAAAACCCCCATAACCATGAGACCTATCGCCATCAAAAAAAGCCTTGCCAAACTCTCTTGCAAGAGCTCGATCCTCCTCACTTTTTGACTCAGCCCTTCCACTTACATCTCTCTTAGGCTTTGGATAATTTTTTAGCAAATCAATTTCTGTACCCATGAGCGAGAACCTCTTATATTAAGTATGAAGACGCCATTATAAATTAAGAATGAAGATAAAACGTAAAAAATTAAATTATAATTCCAGTTTTTTGAATATTTTTTCAGGTAAAAGTCTTATGATCAACATGAAAAATGCCCAAATATGCTTATAGAAAATTATATCCGCACCCCCTTTGCTATATCCAATGTAGATTCTATTTGCAAGTTTTTTGGGATTAGCTGTTAATAGGCCTGGGAGTTCTAAATCTTTGGTCATTTTTGTTGCTATAAAGCCCGGAATAATTGATATCACCCTCACATTAGAAGGGTGTAATCTGTTTCTTAAGCCAGAAAGAAACGCTGTAAACCCTGATTTTGCTGATCCATAAATATAATTAGAGCCCCTTCCTCTTTCACCTGCGACAGAACTAATTCCAATTATAGTTCCAAATTTTCTTTCTTCAAAAATATTCCCAAGCAGACCAAGAAAAATCGCTGGTGCTTCAAAGTTAGTCTTCATAACAAGCGATGTTTGTTCTATATTTTTCTGATCTTTTAGTTGATTCCCAAGAAGTCCAACTGCGCACAACGCTAAATCAGGCATAGTATTTAAGTCTTTAAAAAAATTCTCAAATGAAGCAAAGTCTAGGATATCTAACTCAAACAAACTTACATTTACATTAAATCTAAAGTTGATATCTGCTCTCATGTCACTTAGATCATCAATCTGCCTGCCTGCCAACTGAATATTGAAGCCCTCTTTTGCAAATTTATAAGCTACTGCTATTGCTACATCTGACTTTGCGCCAATTATTAAAATAGTTTTTTGTGTCATATATTTAAGCGCCTTGATAATTCAGAGGAGATCTCTATTCCATCACCTATCTTTTTAACCTTGTTTTTAAAGTCAGTTACATTGACATTGCTTTTTTTAAATAGCTCAGGTGTAAGCGTTGCGTCTTTCGCTAAATAAAATCTTCCGCCATTTTTTACCACAATATCATTTAGCATTGATACCATTTTAAGGTTGATAACATTAACCTTAAAGTCTAATGCTAGAGTGTAGCCTTCCATTGGAAAAGATAGAAAATTATTACCTTTTCCAAATTTCTTTAAAACCGCTAGAAAAGAACCAGAGCTATTTTTTTGAATTATTTGTAAAATATCTGAATATCCTTGGTGAGATTTACTTGAAGGAAGTATGCACTGAAATTGAAAAAAACCTTTTTTACCATATAACCTATTCCAATTTTTAATAGAATCTAGTGGGTAAAAATAAGTGTCCCAATCGACCTGAGATTTTTTTGACTTCACCATATTTACTAAATAGTAAAATTGATTAAAAATACCGACAGTGATGTTGTTTAAAAGGAAGCTGGGCAGATCAAAGAAAAAAGAAAATATTTGTCTTTTTTTAACTGGAAAAATAACTTTATTTGAATTCAGGTCATCGCTAGACGCATGCTCACCAAGCATCAAAACTGAACGACCAGATTTACCCCCTTTCGCAAGGCAATCAATCCAAGCAACTGAATAAAGAGAATTAGCGTTATTGTCAAATGACTTTAGCGTTTCAGATAAGTTGTTATTCAAAATAGTTTTTTGTGTTATCCAGCCAGACTCAACAGGACGCAATCTCAAGGAGCATTTAGTAATTACTCCTGTCAAACCCATGCCCCCAAGAGTTAGCTCAAATAACTCTTTATTTTCTTCTCTAGAGCATTTCTTAATTATTCCATCTATATCAATTAATTCAAACCAATTTACAAAATGTCCAAATGAACCTTCTATATGATGATTTTTACCATGAACATCTGCAGCAATTGCTCCGCCTAGTGTTATAAATTTAGTGCCCGCTGTTACGAAAGGAAACCAGCCCTTCGGCAAGCAAGTGTCAATAATATCGGCTATTAGAACACCAGATTGTGCAATTAATTCACCAGTTTGGGTATTGAGGCTTATAAATTTATTACATTTTATCATTGATATTGTAAGATTTTTATTAAAAGAAGCATCTCCATAAGATCTCCCATTACCTCTAGCAATAAATGAGCCAGGTTTAGAACTTAAAATATCAACTACTTCCTTAATATTATCAGGATATACGATATTTACTTGAGCTTTTGGATATCTTGCCCAGCCATGTAATGTTTTCATGATAAATTCTTGCAGTACCTATTGTTAAAATTGTTTAATATAAAAGAGATTTCGCATGTTCAGTGATATTGCTAATAAAAATTTACATTACGCTATGATATTATATTTTGCAATACGGTAATAATTTAATTTTTAAACGTAAAGTCCTTATGCAAAAAATAACTTGGTACAATTGGACTGGACACACCGACCATATGTGCAATTAAGTACTTATCAGCAAAGAATAAGGTTTTAAAATTTACTAGCTCCAATAAATGGAGTGAAGCATTAGATATTAGAATGGTCAAAGCAATCATTCCAATATTAACAAGAATAAATTTAGGAAAAGATTTAGCAATATTTCCACTCTGAAATACAAGAGATCTAAACAAAGTAAATGCTACCAACATACCCACCCAATAGGCAAAGAATATGCTTAATGAGTAGGAAAAATACTCTGAAAAAAAATGTCTAGAGGTTATGTTTGATATAGCCGCAGTCCCTCCAGACATTGCAAAAATAAAAAAATTAATTACCTTGTCAAACTTTGCTTTTTGAAGCATGTAAGTGTTTTTTTCCTTTGTATTATATTATCTGCAATGTATTATATATTAATTAAAATCTGGTCTTAAATGAAGCCATTAATTGTTGACTATGACGGCACTTTTATTAAAGTAGATTCTTTAATAGAGAGTTTCTTGATCTTGTTATTCCGAGACCCTGCAAATGCACTTTGGTCATTGAAATATATCAATAATATTCCGAAATTTAAGCAAATTATTCTTAAGTCTAATAAATCAGGGAATTTGTTTCCAATAAATAATTCCGTTTTAGAGTTTTTAGTTGAAGAGAAGAAAAAAAATAGACCAATCTATCTTGTATCTGGAGCTAATGAAGTATTTTTAAAAGACATCCATAAGACAAATAACATTTTTACCTCCATCCACGGCTCATCAAATAGTTTAAATTTAGTTGGAAAAAATAAATTAGACTTTATTCAATCATCCATTAGTAAAGATTTTGACTATATTGGAGACTCTTTTAAAGATTTTCATATTTGGAAGGCATCTGATAAAGCTTACAGTGTTAATTTAAATTTTTTTAAATCAACTCTATCTAAACTATTAATTAAAAAAGAGTTAGTATTTATTGGAAATAAAATGAGTAGAATCTCACTTACTATTAAATTCTTGAGATCACATCAATGGGTCAAAAATCTTCTAATTTTTGTTCCAATTGTCTTGAGTTCAATTACAACTTTGGATAATAATAATATTCTCCCCACTTTATATGGATTTATATTTCTATGCCTAGCAGCATCTGGAGGCTATATTATTAATGATATAGTAGACATCAATTCAGATAGAATTCATCGCACTAAAAAAAATAGACCCATAGCCAGTGGTGCCGTGCAGGCAGTAACAGCTTTTGCTACTTCTATCATTATAATATTTACCTCCCTTTTTCTATCTTTGAAGTTAGTGGGTACTTCATTTTTTATTGGCCTTTCAACATATCTAATAATTAGTATTTTTTATAGTTTATTTCTAAAAAGAATAGCCATTCTTGATATTATTATACTTAGCGGGCTTTTTACCTTAAGAATTTTTTTAGGGATACTAATTCAAGGTAATGAAATATCTTTCTGGCTCCTAGTTTTTTCTATATTTTTCTTTCTATCACTAGCAGCCTTAAAGCGATTTGTAGAAGTTTTAAATACCACCTCAGTTAACAATGCTAGCAATACAATTCCTGGAAGAGGTTATGCTGGTAATGATAAGGACTTCTTATTTATCTTAGGAGTTGTATCTGGGTTGATATCTATATTTCTTCTGCTGCTATTTTTTACTTCGCAAAGCGGCTCTGATTCTTTAAATTATCAAATATTCATTCACGCTATTACTTCAATAATAATACTATATTGGCTAATGCGAATGTGGCTCTTTGGCTCGAGAATGATAATGAATGAAGACCCTATTAGTTTTGCAATAAAAGATCCAACCTCAGTTATACTAGGCATTTCAGTGGTGGCACTTCTCTACTATGCATAAAATATTTCTAACGGGAGCTGCGGGTTTAGTTGGTCAAAACTTATGTTTGGAATTAGCTAAAGCTCAAATAGATTTTACTTTAGTGGGTTGTGATAAAAATCTACATAACTTGAATATATCGAAGGAAATTCACTCTTCTAAGAATTTTAGTTTCATTTGTGAGGACCTAGCTGAAAAAAATGCTAACTGGATGGACCAACTTAAAAATTCAGACACTCTAATAATTTGCCATGCACAGATTAGTTCATTAAATAAAAAAGATTTTTTTAGGAATAATGTTCAAGCAACGCAAAATATTTTAGATGTTGCAAGCCTATCAAAAGTTAAAAAAATTATACATATTAGCTCTTCAGTAGTTAACTCCGAAGTTTCAGATGAATATGTTAAAACAAAGACCATGCAAGAAGATCTAGTAGTAAGTTCTAATATTGAGAGTTTAATACTTCGACCAACACTTATGTTTGGAATGCTCGATAGAAAGCACCTTGGTTGGCTTGCTAGATTTTTGAAGTTATCTCCTATCTTTCCTATTCCAGGAGATGGCAAATACGTAAGGCAGCCTTTATATGCTAATGATTTTTGTAGAATAATTATTTCTTCTATTGATACTGATATAAATGGTATTTATGACATCTCAGGCCTTGAGGAGATAGAGTATATTGAGATAATTAAACTAATTAAGTCTTCGGTAGGGTCATATTCTGTTTTAGTTAAAATGCCTGTTTCTTTTTTTAAAAGATTATTGAGGATATATTCTCTTATTGACTCAAACCCCCCATTTACAGCCGATCAAGCAGATGCATTGGTTACACCTGAGACATTCCCAAAAATTGATTGGCCAACAATTTTTCAAGTAAAAAGTACAGACATGAATAAAGCCTTAACAGAAACATTTACTAAAAATAAATATTCTAAAATTAAAATGGAATTCTAACTATGAAAAAAATTGGAATAGTAGGTGCCGGCGTAATGGGTCTATCTACGGCTTATCACTTACTAAAAAAAGGGCATTTTGTTGATATATACGAATCATCAGATAAACCTGGAGGGATGGCTGCTCATTTTGACTTTGACGGACAATCCATAGAAAGGTTTTATCATTTTATTTGTAAAACAGACTTCGATACCTTTGAGCTTATGGAGGAGCTTAATATATCAGATGAATTAAAATGGAAAGAGACTTCTATGGGATATTTTATGAATAATAAAGTTAATAATTGGGGTGACCCAATATCACTTATGCTATTTCCTGGGATAAGTTTGTTGATAAAGATAAGATATGGCTTGCTTGCATTCATATCGACAAAAATTAAGAACTGGGACTCGCTTGAAAATGTAAGTGCTGAAAAATGGCTTAAGAAATGGGTTGGTATTAAGGCCTATGATGCTCTCTGGAAAAACCTAATGGAGCTTAAGTTCCACAAATATAGCAAAGATATTTCTGCTAAATGGCTTTGGACGAGAATAAAAAGAACAGGATCATCTAGAAAGTCACTATTCCAAGAAGAACTTGGCTATATTAATGGTGGCTCTGAAACTCTTGTCATGGCTCTAGTTGAAGAAATAAAGAGGATGGGTGGGAATATTTTTTACAACTCGCCTCCTCAAAAACTATTATCATTGAATGGCAGTGTTAAAGGATTAAAGGTATCCGATCAAGATATTGAATATGACAAGGTTATTTCCACCATTCCAACTCCTTACCTAGAAAGTTTTATTGATTGTTTAAATGTCCAAGAGATGGATTCATACAAATCTATAAAAAATATAGGAGTTGTTTGTGTCCTTTTTAAATTATCTAGAAACGTAACAGAACATTTTTGGTTAAATATAAGCGATGATTCTATTCAAATTCCAGGAATAATAGAGTTTTCTAATTTAAGGGATTTAGAAAATAACATTATATATATTCCTTATTACATGCCTTCAGAGAATATAAAATTTCAAAACTCTGATACAGATTTTATTAAAGAAAGTATGGGGTATATTAAAAAAATAAACCCACAAATATCTGATGCAGATATTATGTCAACATACGTTGGGAGACTTAAGCATGCGCAGCCGATTTGCGAGGTTGGCTTTGAAAACAAACTTCCTGATATTAAAACATCAATAAATGGGCTATTTATTGCTGATACTTGCTTCTACTACCCGGAAGATAGAGGAGTCTCAGAGAGCGTCAAGATGGGAAAAAATCTTTCAAGAATGATTGAGTAGTTTTTATTTTACTATGTAGATAATATAATCTGTATTCTTATATGCCTCTTCAAAATCTAAAGTTGACGATCCTGTTGAGGTAATCATGAAATCAAATTTAAATTTATCTCTTAGAATAAGAACTTGTTTTTTAGATAGATCATTATATTTTGAATAAATCTGGTTGCTGCCTTCTTCAAACCAACCATGGGTTTCATCTATATCTATATTCCAAAAATCTAAAATTTCTTCAGAAAAGTGCTTTGTCTCTATGCTGTTTGCTCGATACATTTCAGCAAAAAATGGGTAAGGTCTGAATGTGGCCCTGTTTGAAATACCATTCATTTGAATATGACGATCTATTGTCATAAATTTTGCTGATGGGTTTGAGCTTTCTTTCATCCAATATAAAAGCTCTAATTTGGGCTTTTCATGCTTGTTAAACCAAATACTTCCAGCGAACCAATTAATAGATTCTAAATAAACTGAACTTAAAAGAATTGAAGAAAGAAGTATGTATTTAGACATATATTTTGTTATTTTTACGTTATGGGTTAAATATTTATAAATAAAAGTAAATGCTAGAAAAAGAATAACAAAAGCAGCTACTATCTTAAATAAAATAAAGTTAGGTAGATTGATATAATTAGTAGGATTAAAAATAAATAGGATCCCTTGATCTAATACAAAAGCTAATGGCGCATCAATACCCAAAAAGCTCGAAGACAAATATAAGGCCAAACAAATATAAATAAATAAAAAAGTTATCAAAGAAATAGAGGCTCTTTTTTTTACAATTAAGTTTTTATCAAAATAAATAAAAAATGGTACAAGTACCCATAAAGCAATAGACTTAAATGCTATACCAAATATCAAAAACATAACTGAAAGTACTTTAAGGGTTAATGGCGAGGACGGACTAAGAATATTAGTGAGTAAGTAGAATGCAAATATTGGAAAAATAAATAATTGAAGGTAGTTGGTGGCTCTCAGGGGATGCAACTGAATATATTGTATGAGTTCATAGATAGGAAAGTTAAGCATAAAAATATCTAGAGTAATGTACAAACATAATACAAAAACAAGAATATAAAATACCTCTATGAATTCTGAATAAAGATTTTTATTTATCGTAAAAGAATCAGAATTTTTAATAGACTGGATTGAGATATATAACAAAGGGAAGGCTATAAGATAATTAGAGAGTATTGAAATGAATTCTCCATTTTCCCATGCAAAAGTGTGGCCACCAACCCTCCCATTAATTATATGCCATATGTATTCATGCGAGTTACTTTCGCCAGGAGTTCTTACAAAAAATGAAATCAATAAAATTAAAATAGCAATAATAAATAGGAATATGAGGTTTGATATGCCCTCTTTCATATCTAGCTTTCTTTTAGTAATTCTATAAAAGTAAATCGTGGCTAAAATTGGAAGCGTCAGCAAAGCATGCCCTAAATGAACTAATGATAGAATGACCAGCAGAACATTAGCTTTAAAGAAATTATTACGAAGAACTGATCCTAGTATTAAACATACAATTCCATATGCATAAAAGTTCATATCAGGGAATACTTGCAGGGTAGTTCCTGGACCCATTTTAGCTAAATTTATATCAAGAATTACAAATGATATAGTCATTATAGAAATTAATAACGATAG
>CESE01030226.1_pt1 | contig 20582 bp, 15 predicted proteins | sample 350271 | NCBI WGS metagenome assembly CESE01 (sample SAMEA2621536, study PRJEB7988) | marine metagenome | isolation source: saline water (ENVO:00002010), including | reverse complement strand
GCACTTATCTCTAAATTGATCTACAATAGCATCTTTTGTTTTAAGTGCGATGTATAAAGAGTGGTTAAAATAAGTAGAGTTTACAAAAGCATCGACAGCAAAAGTGTCGTCTATGGTCATGTACTTCTCCCAATCTAAAGCTTGTATAGCATTATAAAACTCATCTTCATTAGTAACCTTAAAGGTTTTTATAGGTTTTATAATCCTTACAGCAGTACGTAAAGACAAGTTAGCCTTATACATAAAGCCAATATCACCTTTAAACTTTACTGCTCTACGAAGTGTTTTTATGTCTTGTGCTCCTAGCTGAAGTAATTCTTTTGCTAGTACATCTTCCAATCCGTGATATGTCTTGGCTATCATTTCGAAATTCCCGCTTTTTTCTGCTTTCATCTTTGGTATACCTTTAAACCATTTAATTTTGCCAAAGATACAAGTATTTACTAGTATCTTGAAAAATGAAATATACATTTTATCAATTTATTTGCACTCAATTTATGGTTACAGTAACTTAGGTGATTCTAAAACTTATTTATAATAAGAACTTAAAACTTAGTAAAATCATTATAAAAACACGAATTTTGCATCAACTATTCACTTTAGCTAAACTGACTCATAAAGATGAAAAAACACAACTTTAGTGCAGGTCCTTGCATTTTACCTCAAGAAGTACTTCAACAAGCTTCTCAAGCCGTTTTAAACTTCAACAACTCCAATCTTTCCTTAATCGAAGTTTCGCATAGAAGTAAAGATTTCGTAGCGGTTATGGATAATGCAGTAGCTTTAGTAAAAGAGTTGTTAGAGCTCCCTTCTGGGTATTCTGTACTTTTCCTTCAAGGTGGTGCTAGTACACAGTTTTTAATGACTGTTATGAATTTATTGAAAGTCGATGGTAAAGCTGGTTATATTAATACAGGTACTTGGGCTGATAAAGCCATTAAAGAAGCTAAAAAACTTGGGGATATAGAAGTTCTAGCCTCTTCAAAAGACAAAAACTATTCTTTTATTCCTAAAGGATTTTCTGTTGGTAGTGATTTAGACTACTTACATTTTACATCTAACAATACTATTTTTGGAACTCAGTTTCAAGAATTTCCAAAGGTTTCTGGCGATACTTTATTAGTATGCGATATGTCTTCGGATATATTCTCTCGTAAATTCGATGCTTCTAAATTTGATTTAATCTATGCTGGTGCTCAAAAAAACATGGGTCCTGCAGGAGCTACTTTGGTAATTGTAAAAGATGAAATCTTAAATAAAACAGGTCGCTCTATACCTACAATGTTAGATTATTCTACCCATATAAGTAAGGAATCCATGTTTAACACACCTCCCGTTTTCCCTATTTATGTTTCTATGTTAACTCTAGAATGGTTAAAGAAGAACGGTGGTGTAGAATGGATAGAAGGCGTAAATACTGCTAAGGCAGAATTACTTTACAACGAAATCGATACAAACCCTAACTTTAATGGAGTTGCGGCAAAAGAAGATCGTTCTAAAATGAATGTTACTTTTACTTTAACAGATGAGAGTAAACAAGAAGCATTTGATAAATTATGGAATGATGCAGGAATAAATGGAATAAAAGGACATCGATCTGTAGGTGGTTACAGAGCATCTATTTACAATGCACTTCCTTTAGAAAGTGTTCAGGTTTTAGTTGATGCAATGCAGAAATTAGCCTAAAATGAGTGACAAGCTGAAAGAATTGTTCGATAAGAATGGTAATACTATCAGTCCGCAACTAGGTGATGATGTAAAAAATTACTTGATTGACATTGATGGTACAATTACCGAAGATGTTCCAAATGAAGAGCCAGAAAGAATGGTTACTTGTGAGCCATGGTTAGATGCTAAAGAAATAATTAACAACTGGTATAACGAAGGACATATAATTACTTTTTTTACTTCTAGAACAGAAGATACTAGAGAAGTAACTCTTGCTTGGCTAAATAAACACGGTTTTAAATACCAAGGTTTATTAATGAATAAACCAAGAGGAGGAAATTACCATTGGATAGACAACCATATTGTTAGAGCAACACGTTTTAAAACTAAATGGACTCCATTGGTTAAAAAAAGTAGCATGATTGAAGTATTTGATAACGACCTAGAAAAATAAACATGAAGATATTAGCTAACGACGGAATTGCAAAAAGCGGAATTGATGCTTTAGAAACTGCAGGATTCGAAGTAATTACAGATACAGTAGCGCAAGAGCGCTTAGTAAAATACATAAACGATAATAATATTACTGGACTTTTAGTTCGTTCTGCAACCAAAGTTCGCAAGGATATTATCGATTCTTGTTCTAGTCTTAAACTCATCGGTCGTGGTGGTGTAGGAATGGATAATATTGATGTTGATTATGCACGCGAAAAAGGATTACACGTAATCAATACGCCAGGAGCAAGTTCTGCTTCTGTAGCAGAATTGGTTTTTGCACACCTTTTTGGAATGGTTCGTTTTTTATTCGATTCCAACAGAAACATGCCTTTAGATGGAGATACTCGTTTTAAGGAATTGAAAAAAAATTACGGAGCAGGAATTGAACTAAGAGGAAAAAAAATCGGTATTATTGGTTTTGGTCGTATTGGGAGAGAGGTTGCTAAAATTGCTTTAGGACAAGGAATGGAAGTTCTTGCACATGATCCTTATTGCGAAACTGCTACAATAGATTTAGATTTCTACGATGGACAAAAACTAAGCTTCAATATAAATACTATTGCTATTGAAGACGTTTATAAAAACGCTGATTTCATTACAGTTCACGTTCCTTTTCAAGGAAAGCCTTTAATTTCTAAAAAGGAAATTAATATGATGAAAGATAATGTAGGTCTTATAAATGCTGCTCGTGGTGGTGTTATAGATGAGTCTGATTTATTAGATGCTTTAGAAAGTGGTAAAGTACGTTTTGCAGGATTAGATGTTTTCGTAAACGAACCTACTCCTAATATGAGAGTTCTAATGACACATCAAATTTCTATGACTCCTCATATTGGAGCTGCAACTTTAGAAGCTCAAGACAGAATAGGTACAGAGTTGGCAGAACAAATTGAAAGTCTTTTAAAATAAGTCATTACATTAAAATACTTATTTTCTAAGAAATACAATATATAAAAAGAGCCACTCAATTGAGTGGCTCTTTTTGTATAATTTAAAACTATTAGTTGCTTAGTGAACTTGGAGTTTTTGAACTTCCGAATAAGTATTACTGTTCAATTTAATAAAATACATCCCAGAACTGAGGCTTGTTACATTAAAAGAAACGGAGCTAAATCCTTTAGACATCCGTGAGCTTGAAATTATCATTACTTGCTCTCCAAGAGTGTTGTAAAGACTAATATTAATTTCAGCATCATCGGTTAAAGAAACATTTACAGTAGCCTTATCTGAACTTGGATTTGGATAAACAGTAAATGCGTTTTTAGATATTAAAATAGAAGTTGATTCTACCACTACAACACTATTGTTTACTAAAACTGATGAAGTTGTTTCAAAAGCAAGCTCTACTTCTTTATTTGTGTTCGCAGACCAATGGAATAAAGTAAAGTTAGAATTTACATCTGCTTCATTAATCCAAATGGTTAAAGCCATTGTTTGATTGTTAAATACTGAAGTAGCAATTACTTCGTTATTTTGATTTTTAACAGCAAGCTCATCTCCAACTACAAAATTATTTAACACGTTCACAGGAACTGCTATATTCATACTAAACTCCATTGATTTTGGACTTGAGTAATATTTATTTGGTAATTGTGAACTTGTTCTTAATTGCGGTAATGTAATATCGTTTCCAGGAAAATTAAACGTTCTGGTACTATTCATACGAACTTGATAACCTTTTCCAGGCTCCATATTCCCTATGGTATTTACATTAAATTCTGGCCAAAAAACATTTCCTATACCATCTTTAATTAAAAGAATGTCCTCGTCTATAGATTCCATAACTACACTAATATCTGCAGCTTCTTTACGTAAATAACCTAAATAGCTCCAACCTTCGTTTAATGTTAAAGTAAAGTTAGCTGGATTGGCAACCGCACCTCTAACTTGAAGTACAGCATCTGCATTCATTTTAACCTTATAAGCTTTCCCAACGATATGATCTCCAATATTATTAAGATTATAAGCTGGCCAGTAAACACTACCAATTTCATCTTTGGCTAAAAACAAATCATCTACTACAGGAGCAAAAACAGCTCCCATATTTGGGGAATCTGGAATAATGTAAGTAGAAATTAAATTCCAACCTTCCAACATTTCTAAATCGTGAGACATTGTATTAGATAGTGCTGTAATTCCACTAATTCCATCTGTGACATAATTACCCATATTAGGCAGGGATCCATCGTAATCTGCAAGAGCTAACCTTACTTCATTAATAGAGGCTTTCCAGGTTTTCCAAACGAATTGCTCGCCATTTTCAAAACCATTAAACATTCCAGGATCATTACCGTAAACAGTTAATGTATTTGTGATTCCTGTGTACTGCATCTTTCCTGCACAATAATACAGATCATCATCTGCTAAATAGAAAACTCCAACATAATCTCCTACTTCTATAGGAGAATCGTTAATTGTGATATTTGCAGTTGATGGAATAAGCACAATGTGATTATTTGAAGTTACTTCAACATCCCAGTTTGGCTCTGTAGGAACTGGGTACAAACAAGATTCATCATCGGTATTCGCCAATTCGTTATAATTTAATGCCTCTATATTGGTACAACCATAAACATAAGCAATACACGAATCGTCCTCAGAATTTGCTTCTTCGTTAAAATTCATCGCAGTTGCATCTGTACATCCGTAAACTACACCAATACATGATCCATCATCAGAATTTGCTATTGAATTGTAATTGATTGCTTCAGTATTAATACAACCAAAAATTGGAGCAATACACGAACCATCATCTAGAATAGCGTCTGAATTATAATTATATGCTGTAATATCTGTACAACCAGGAATTATACCATCAACAACTACAGTTGCATTTGCAATAAAGCTTCCCATAATTGTAGCAACCGTTAATGAAACTTCATATGTTCCGTTTTCTTCGTAGTAGTGCATAGGTTCTGAAGCTCCAGTATAATTAGTTCCGTCTCCCATATTCCAATAATAGTTATTAGGATTTGGAATATTATTAATTATTGCCCAGAAGTGGTAATTAGATCCGGCTAATACTTCCCATTGAATAATTACAAGAGAAGTATAGTCACAAGAACCATCCTCAGAATTTGCACTAGGGTTAAAATTAAATGCCTCAGGATCGGTACAACCATTAATAAATGCAATACAAGAATTGTCTTCGATATTTGCAATAGGATTGTAATTTGAAGCTAAAGGATCGGTACAACCTTCAACAATACAAGAACCATCTTCGTTTGTAGCTTCTTCGTTAAAGTTTAATGCATCAGGATTGGTACAACCTGAAATTATACAAGAACCATTATCGGTATTCGCCACTTCATTAAAATTATCAGCTTCTAGGTTTGTACAACCAAAAGTTACAGGAACACAAGAATCATCATCTATAGTTGCAGTTGGATCGTAATTAAAAGCAGTGATGTCTGTACAACCAGGAATTTCTGTTATACTTTCTTCTCCTGTTGTAAAACTTAAAGTTTCACTAAAATCAGAATTTCCACACGGACTATTCGACATTACATTCCAAAAGTATTCTGTTTCTGCATCTAATAAAGAACCTAAAGAATAAGAAGGATTTTCTATATCTGTTAATGTTTGTACAATATTATCAAACTCTAAGTCTGTAGCAATTTGCAAAGTGTAAGAACTCGCGTTATCTGAAGCATTCCATGTAAAAGTAGGTGTTAAGGAAACATCTACAAGTGCAGCTGTAGGGAAAGTTAAAGTTACTTCAGCAGGAATTCCTTCGAAAACAGTAATTGATACAATTTGAAGATGTACAATATCGTCTGCCGTAGCAGTAATTTGGAAAGGATATACGCCTGCAGGAATAGGGAATGGAGAAGAAATTGTTAAAGTAGAATTATCGCCAGGACTTACATTTTCTGGATCGAAAGTTACAAGAATACCATCTGGTATATCTGCGATAGATAAATTAACTTGTGTAGCAAAATCTAAAATTGGCTCAATTTCAATATCATATATTGCCATTTCACCAGAACATATACTTAAATCTTCTGGATTAACAGAAATAGAAAAGTTAGGTTCGGTTGGCTCAATAATTTCAAAAGTATTAGAAATATTAAAGAAAATATGATTGTTTCCTTTTACCTTAATTATTGTTTGACTTGATACTAAGTTTGGGCAAATAATTACTGCAGAACCATTATTTTCGACATCTGTAGCCAACTCAATAAAAGTTAGACCATTATCTGTAGAAAGAAATATATCTACCAAATCACAACCTACGGGATCCGAATCGGTATTGGCTACATTCCACAGCACAGAATAATTATTTCCGTATTCCCAATCTTCTGTAATATTATTTACAGAAAATGCATCAGCGTCGTCTGTAACAGAAAATTGTATTTGATCGTAGCTTACACCACCACCACCGGCATTATTATCTCTTACTGTTAAACGGAATTTCATATCTCTAGCGTAATTAGGGAGGTTTTCTGCTGAGGTAGAAGTCCCAGCAACAAGATCTAACATTCTAGGAAAAACACGAGTAGGAGACTCTTCTGGAGCCCACGATCTAAATAGAGGAGCATTTCCAGAAGCATTTGTTAAGTCATCAACAACATCACCTAAATCGTATTGTTCCCAACAATAAGTTAAAACGTTAGCTGTATTTGGATCTGTACCAACACCTGTTAATTCGAATGGTGTATTCATTGGAATTGTAAAATTAGCACCTGTAGGGTTTGCATTAGAAACAGGAATAGCATTTCCAGTTTCAATTTGTTCTGCACAATCAGTAGCTCCGCCTTCTCCATTGGTATGAGAAGTTATTTCGTCGAAAGAAGCAGTATGGTAATAATCATCTGAATTTTGTTGAACATTATTAATATCACAAATTCCTGCATAAGCTAATATAGTTGTTCCAGATCCTGGTTCGTAAGCTGTAGATGGATTTCTATTTCCTCCACCACAATTCCCATTTCCACTATCACCATTAAAGGTATGATTTGCACCAAATTGATGTCCCATCTCATGGGCTACATAATCAATATCAAAGGAATCTCCTATTGGAGCATTTGTACCAGTAACACCTTTAGCTTTAAAATTAGAATTACACACACCAGGAGAAGCTAATCCACCAGCACCTGTAGAAAAGACGTGTCCAATATCATAATTTCCGTTCCCAATTAAAGCATCAATATTATCTTGGTTTTCACCTAAAATTGCACCTGCATTAGAGTTTGAATAAGGGTCGGTTGTTGAATTTGTGTAAACAATTAAATCGTTGTTTCCAACTAAATTTAATCTTACAGAAACCTCTCTGTCGAATACTAAATTAACTCTATCGAGTGTTACAACAATTGCAGCTAATGCTGCTACATCAGCAGCATCACCAGATTGATTTGCGTGAAACTGAGCATATTCTCCAGTACAAGCAATAGCAGCTCTATATACTCTAAGTACATCACCGGATTGTCCGCTTGCCATAGACTTAGCATTAGTCTGTGCAGTATTAATTACACATTCCGAATCTCTAACTTTTTGGTTGGTAGCATAAAAGTCTTCTTTAAAATACGAAATACAATACGCTGCATTATTTATACTATAAGGATCGATGTACGAAGTTCCTGATGCAGCAATTATCATTGCATGAAAGCCATTATTACTAATTGTAATACGAGCTGTAGCAGTACCATCATCTAATCCTTGAGCTAAATAAGAATGAATAGAAGGATATTTCGCAGCTAAATTTGCTGGCATAATACTAGAAGAAACAACAGCAAACTCTTGCATATCCCCTCCAGGCATTGGTAAACTAATAATTGTTGAGCTATTTCTTACATCTACCGAAAACTCTTTTGGAGCTTGGGCTAATAAATTTAAAGCTGCCTCTAAATCTATAGCATAAGTTTGGTATGAAGATGGAATTGTATAACGTTCTGAGCTAACAGAAATGTTACTTTCTACTACTTCCTCCCAAATAGTTTGAGCACTTAAACTCAAACTTGTTACGAATACAAACGATAAAAGCATGAGCTTTTTAATCAGCGTATATTTCTGTTGCATAATGTGACTTTTAAAAAATTAAATTCTATAAAATACAAGGTGTGAAGTTACAAAACAAATGCCAAAAATAATTGCTTTATATTTCCAAGCTAAATTTGATTGACTATGAGTGGTACAAGCTATTGGGAAGAACAAACTTTTTTAAAAAACATAGACTATACAATTATCGGTAGCGGTATTGTGGGCCTTACTTGTGCTCTAGAATTGAGGCGTTTAAATCCAAATTCTAAAATTATAATTCTCGAACGTGGGTTTCTTCCTACAGGAGCAAGTACTAAAAATGCAGGATTTACTTGTTTTGGTTCTCCTTCAGAATTATTAGATGATTTGAAAAACTCTAGTGAGGAGTCCGTTTTTAAACTAGTTGAAGATCGTGTAAAAGGACTTTCAAAGCTTAGGGCTTTGGTTGGGGACAAAACTATGGATTATAGAGAATATGGTAGTTATGAACTTTTTGAAGATGCAAACTTATACGATGAGTGTATTGCTAATATTAACTATCTAAACAAACAACTGCATTCTACTTTTAATGCAAATACCTTTAATGTCTTTACTAAACCTACCGAATTTGGATTTGACATTAATAGTTTACTTATAAAAAACAACTTTGAAGGACAGATAAATACTGGTTTAATGATGCAGAAGTTATTAGAACTAGTGCAGCAAGCAAATATTCAAATCCTAAATGGCTTTGAAGTGCTAAACTTTTACACAAGTAAGAATCAGTGGATGATTGAAGGAGGTCAGGCTACTTTAAAATCTAACAAGCTAATTTTATGTAATAATGCATTTGCAAAACAATTTTTTCCTGAATTCGATTTAAAACCTGCACGAGCTCAAGTATTAATTACCAAACCTATCGAGAACCTAAAAATTAAAGGTTGCTTCCATATGGATGAAGGTTATTATTATTTTAGAAATGTAGGAAATAGAGTTTTGTTTGGTGGAGGCAGAAACTTAGATTTCGATGCCGAGGAAACTTTTGAGATGTACACTTCTGAGAAAATTCAAAATCAATTATTGCACTTGTTAAAAACGAAAATCCTACCCAATCAATCTTTTGAAGTTGATCAAACTTGGGCTGGAATTATGGGTGTTGGTTCAAGTAAATCGACACATATAAAACAACTAAAAGAAGGGCTTTTTTGTGCCGTTCGTCTAGGTGGAATGGGCGTAGCCTTAGGGACAAAAGTTGGGCAAGAAGTTGCCCAACTTTCTAGTAAAAAATAGCATGTCATTTTGTCAAACCCAAAAACCAATCAAGCATAAAACGCTTAACTGACATTTTGTCAAACACTAAATGTATAGGAATGTTTGAATGAAAATATTTAAAGTTAAGTTATTGTTAATTAATAATACAATTACCTATTATTCAGGAATATATATTAATTAATTAAACCTATAATTTAACATTATTATAACATTAATCACACTTGTATAATTATGTGTTAGCAGATAATAACTGAAATTTACCACAGTATTTAAATAAAGTATTATACATTTGAAGAACACTATATAATTAAAGGATAATGCAAGAAAAATCTATTCGTAACCTACTTATATTGGCAATTATCAGCTACCTTATTTACACATTAAAAAATGTATTAAGTCCATTTTTAATAGCCTTATTTATTGCCTATTTAGTAAATCCTCTTATTACATTTATTCAAGAAAAATTAAGGGTAAAGAGAAGAGGTCTAGCGATAGCAATAGGACTCTCATTTTCTAGTTTAGTTATTGCAGGAATTACTTTGGTAAGCCTTCCAGTAGTAAATAATGAGTTTCGCAATGCGGCAACATTATTAAAAGAATATGCAGATATCATCCCTCCTATTCCATCTGAATTCCAAGATCAAGTAAACCAGTTTTTACACTCTGATCTAGCAATGGATTTTATTAATAGTAGCACCATTTCAGAAACAGTAAACAAGATTGCACCTATTATAAAAACACTCTTCAACGAATCTCTAGATTTAATAATGGGTGTTTTTGGTATTTTCTTCATTTTAATTTATCTCGTATTTATCCTTCAGGGGTATCCAATGCTAAGTAAAACGTGGATAAATTGGATTCCCTTAAGATTTAGAGCTCAAGCAAATGGAATAAGTAGCGATTTAAACGAAGGAATGCGTGCTTATTTTAGAGGGCAAGCGACCATTGCTATAATTGTTGGTGTTTTATTCTGTTTAGGATTCAGTATAATAGGGCTTCCATTAGCAATTTTAATGGGAATACTAATTGGACTACTCAACCTAGTCCCTTATTTACAAATACTTGGATTTATCCCTGCATTTCTACTTTGCATTCTTCAAAGCATGGAAACAGGGCAGAGTTTATGGACAACTATTGGTGCGGCTTCTTTGGTGTTCTTTATTATTCAGTTAATACAGGAAAGCATTTTAATTCCTAAAATCATGAATAAAGTTACAGGACTACATCCTGCTATTATTTTACTGTCGCTTTCGGTTTGGGGTAGTTTATTAGGAATAACAGGACTTATACTTGCACTTCCTATAAGCACTTTACTTTTATCGTATTACAAAAGATTTGTGAGTAGTAAAACTAAGCACTCGACTATTGAATAGACTTAGCGCACTCTTTCGACTTTGTAACAATATCGATTATAGAAACACCGTACATATAGTTTCCTAAAATAATTAAATTTGTTGGACTTGTATTTTCAATTCGCTTAACTCTATCTAAATGACCTTTTTCATATTGCGGAATTGCTTTCTCCAATAATCGAAGCTCTTGTTTGTCAATCTTAATTTCTTTTCCAAAAACCTTAGCCAAAAACAATTTGGTTTCATTTTCCAAATCCATCGTTTTTAACTTTGCAAACGTATAACGAGCACCTCCTAACATAACTGTATTCACATGAAACCCTTTTGAGCCATGTATAGGAAAGGTATTAGAATTTGCTACCATTCCTAAAACAACAGACTTTTCTTTTGAAGGAACTAAAAAGCCAAAACCATCAAAATTAAGCTGTGACTTTTGAAACTGAAAGTTTAAGACACCAACGGGAGAATAGTTAATTGCATTTAATTCTTTTGCCATTTGATCTGTAACAAAAGCACTGAGCTTATATGCTGGGATAGTAGATATTAATGAATCATAGTGGTAAGAGATTCCATTTTCGCAAACCAAAGAGGAAGCTTCAAAATTTATAGATTTAACATTTGTTTCGTAAACTATAGAATCACTGAACTCTTCTTTGAGTTTATTAACAAGTGTTTGAACTCCGTTTTTAAAACTAAACAAAGCCTTAGAAGTAATTTCTTTTGGGTAAGCTTTTGCATCTACAGAGGCAGGTTTATAACCAAACATAGATTTTATAATAGAACCTTTTCTGGCTTCTAGCTTCTTTAAAAAGGGTAAAGTAGCAGAGATACTCATTTTAGAAATATCTCCAGCCCAAATACCACTTACCATGCTATCGAAAAATAAACGTCTTAAATCCTCTCCAAAATGCCTATCAACAAATTCTGCTATAGTTTCATCATCTTCAACTTTTTCTGCTTTTAAATCCTTTAAAAACGCTTTTAATATTAAACCTAAATAGGGGGATCTTAAAAATGAAAATAATGAATGTGGTAAAATCTGCAATTTATTATCGTGATAGAGATACCGTTTTTTTGCTTTATCATCAGCAAAAACCAATTCATCCCATAAACCTAAATCCTCAACCATTTCTAAAACAAGCTGACCATTTCCTTTTGGACGAACACCTCTAGGGCCCCATTCTACAGTGCAATCCCCAAACTCATTAGACGCTATAACTCCGCCAGAACTTTTCAGGTCTTCTAAAATTATTAATTCGGCTGTAGGATGATACTTTTTAAGGTAATACGCAACCGACAAACCTGTAATGCCTGATCCTAAAATGCAAATTTTCGACATACTATAAAGTTATAACGCCATGAATTTTCGAAGCTTTCTCGTACACTGAAATAATTTCATCAGGACTAAGCATTACTTCCTTAACTGAAATTGAAATAAAAGCTCCTTTTGAAGATTCTTTTCTAATAATTTCGGCCTTTTCAGGCTGAAATAAACTTTCTATTTGAGCGATTTTCTGTAAATCTGACTTCACTATAAACTTAAACATATATACGCTAGGAAAGCTTAACTCGCCAAGACGTTCACGTAAACTATCAAAATCCATGTTCATAAAATAATTTTAAACAAATTTACAAAGCTTATTAAAACACAAGGCAAAGGTCGGGCTTTTTTATAAATTTGTTTTTATGATAAAACGCATTGCCATTTCAGGTGCTCCAGGAACTGGAAAAACAAGTCTAATAGAAGGACTCTCTATGCATGGATATAAATGCCACGCTGAAGTTTCGAGAGAAATTATTGCTGAACAATTTAAAATTGGTGGAGATATTACTCCATGGAAAGACCTAGACGCTTTTAGCGAACTCGTAATTGACGAGCGAATAAAGCAATTTAAACAAGCAAAAGAAGAAATAGAATTTTTCGATAGAACTATTATCGACTCCTTTGCTTACTTATTAAAGGATGCTTTACCAATCACAAACAAATGGAATGGCTTGGCAAAAGAGTATCGGTATTCGAAAACAGCTTTTATTACACCTCCTTGGGAAAGTATTTATAAAAGTGATTCTGAACGAATGGAAGATTTCGAAACAGCTACTTCTATACACGAATTCATGATTAAAGCTTACGAATTATACGATTACGAAATTGTATTAATTCCTAAAGTGAGTGTTTCTGAAAGAATAAAATTTATACTTAAACATATTGAGTACGCTAGATTTACATAAACTACTTAAAAAATACTGGGGCTTCGATTCATTTCGACCAAAGCAGGAAGAAATAATCAATAGTATTTTAGAGAAAAGAGATACCCTTGCTCTGCTACCAACTGGTGGAGGGAAATCTATGTGCTATCAAATTCCTGCACTTGCATCAAAAGGAGTCTGTATTGTTATTTCTCCTTTGGTAGCATTAATGAAGGATCAAGTTTCTCAATTAAAAAAACGCAATATTAAAGCCATTGCATTAACTGGCGGCATGCGACATTCTGAAATTGACATCGCATTAGATAATTGTGTTTATGGGAATATAAAACTCCTTTATTTATCACCAGAAAGATTACAGTCTGAGATTGTTTTAGAACGTATTCAAAAAATGAATATTAGTTTAGTTGCGGTAGATGAAGCTCATTGTATTTCTCAGTGGGGGTACGATTTTAGACCCTCTTATTTGAATATTGCAGAAATCCGCAATTTAATTCCTAAGGCACCAATTTTAGCTCTTACAGCCACAGCCACTAAAGAAGTGACGGCAGATATACAAAAGAAACTAAACTTTAAGAATGCCTTAGTTTTACAAAATAGCTTTAACAGAAGTAACCTAGCTTATATGGTTTTAGAAGAAAATCATAAAATGGATAGGCTACAAAAAATGCTTACACGTATAAAAGGGTCTTCTATAATATATGTAAGAAGTAGAAAAAGAGCTTATGAGTTAAGTTCGGAACTTAACTACATTGGTATAAAATCACTTTACTACCACGCAGGATTATCTTCGGATGAAAGAAGTGAAAATCAAGAAAAGTGGATGAATAATTCTGTACGTGTAATGGTGGCTACAAACGCTTTTGGAATGGGAATAGATAAACCAGACGTACGCTTAGTAGTTCATCTACAGAATCCAAATAGTTTAGAGGCGTATTTTCAAGAAGCAGGTAGAGCAGGTAGAGATGGATTAAAATCGTTTGCAGTTAATTTATACCAGAAATCGGATTTAGAAACAGCTTTAAGTAGGTTTGAAGAAAATTATCCATCCTCCAAAGAAGTTCGACTTATTTACCAAAAGCTTGCCAACTACTTACAACTAGCCATTGGTGATGGATACGAACAGACCTATGATTTCTCGATTGATGAATTTTGTGAACACAATAAATTATCCTCTGAGAAATGCTTAAAAGCATTTAATATTCTAGAAAAAGAAAATCACCTTAAATTTGAAAGCTACAACAGTCAGTTGTCAACGCTACAAATTATTGTTCACGCATCTGTAATAATAAACTACCAAACAAACAGCACTAAAAAAAGTGAATTATTACAATTAATACTTCGAGTATATCCCAATATTTTTGATGAACCCGCAGAGATTCATGAACGTAAATTAGCACTTCAAATAAACAAAGACAGTAATTATATACATAAAACTTTAGGACAACTAAGTCAAGAAAAAGTTATAGACTACAAACCTCGAAATAACCGAGGTAGTATAACTTACATCTCAGCTCGTCATGAAAGCAAACATCTACCATTAGCCAAAACACATTTTGAAGAAAGAAAAAAATTATTAGTAGGTAAACTAAAAAGCATGAATGACTATACCTCTAATTCCGAAGTCTGCAGATCTAGAATTCTACTAGATTATTTTGACGAGAAGAATAGTAAGGACTGCGGTATTTGTGATGTGTGTGTGTCTAAAGAAACGAGTACAAGTGATTTTAAAAATAAAATTAAAGAAGAACTTCTTAAGCGTTTAAAAATTAAACCAATTTACATTAGTACTTTTGTGGCACAATACAGCAAACTAAAAGAGCTTGTTATTATTGAAGAAATAAAACAACTTCTTGAAGAAAATATCCTTACCAAAAATGGTGATAAAATAGAATTGAATGAATAGCGAAAAGAAAATTGTATTTATGGGAACGCCAAAATTTGCAGTGGAATCCCTAAAGAATGTTCACGAAAGTGGTTATAATATAGTAGGTGTTATTTGTCCACCAGACAGACCTGCAGGAAGAGGACATAAACTTAAAGCCTGTGACGTAAAAAAGTACGCACTTTCTCAAAACTTTAACATCTTACAGCCAGATAAGTTAAAAAATATTGATTTCTTAAAAGAGTTAAAATCTTTAGATGCCGATTTATTTATAATCGTTGCTTTTAGAATGCTACCAAAAGAAGTCTGGTCAATGCCAAAATACGGTACCTTTAACATACATGGATCTTTACTGCCACATTACCGTGGAGCTGCTCCAATTAATTGGGCAATTATGAATGGGGAAACTAAAACTGGAGTTACTTCATTTTTTATTGATGAGAAAATTGACACTGGTGCAACGCTATTATATAAGAATTGCAAAATAGGAGAAAATGACAATGTAGGTGACATTCACGATAAATTAATGGTTTTAGGTGCTCAATTAGCAACCGAGACTTGTGATGCCATTTTCAGTAATAATGTAAAACCTGAAATTCAAGTAGAATCATCTGAGCTAAAGGAAGCTCCAAAACTATTTAAAGACAATTGCAGAATAGACTGGACAAAAGATACATTTAGCATACATAACCATATTAGAGGACTTTCTCCTTATCCTGTAGCATGGACAAAATTTATACAAGAAGGTTGTGAAGATCTGATAATGAAAATTCACAAAAGCAATCATACAATTTGTGAACACGAGAAAGAAATTAGTGATATTGAATTCTGTAAAACAGATCTAAAAATCTACACAATAGATGGTTATATTTCAGTCATTGAAATTCAATCTCCAGGGAAAAAGAAAATGGATATAAAGTCCTTTTTAAATGGTTATTCTCTAGAAAAAGATATTAAAGCTTGTTAGGTACTATTGTCACTCATTTTTAATAAAATGAATATTTCAACCCCATACTTATCAACATTCAAGCACTCTTATTAACAAAGTGACGTATTTAATGGGTTAAACTTGCACAATCTCAACAATAGTCTATATTTGTAGAGCATTACAAAAAAATATTAATTTTCAACCTTAAAAACTGTTTACTTATGAACAAGTCTGAATTAATCGACGCTATGGCCAGCGATGCTGGAATTTCTAAAGCTGCTGCAAAATTAGCGTTGGATTCTTTTACAGAATCTGTAGCCGGAACTCTTGCTAAAGGTGATAAAGTTGCCCTTGTTGGTTTTGGATCATTTTCAATTTCAGCTCGTGCTGCTAGAGAAGGTCGTAATCCACAAACTGGTAAAACTATTCAAATCGCTGCTAAGAATGTTGTAAAATTCAAAGCTGGTGCTGATTTAAGCGGAAAAGTAAACTAATTACTTTTTTACCAAAATAAAAAAACCCCGCAAATGCGAGGTTTTTTTTGTGCCCAAATTTAAATATCTAAATGATTCTTTAAGTTGTTTGAAATGTTTAAGAAAATGAGTAAGAACCAATTTTTCAGGTCGTATATTTTAATTGATACTCAAATTTAGATAAATTGTAAATTTAAAACATCCCCTTACTAGAAATCTTACTTATTCCTAAAAGGCGATCGTAGCCATAATCGTAATCGTATAAATATACAAATACATAGTAATCTTGACTCGTTTGGAAATAATCGCCATCTACCAGAGTTTGACTAGGGATTTGAGATTCTTCAGGCACAAACAAATAGGTATAATTATAATAGCCCTGTTTGAGCAATAATGAGGTTTCATAACATTCAGCTTCTTCATTATAATTAAGTTTAGCCGAATTTTCTATACTCCAATTGGTAAGAGCTCCATATATATATAAAGATCCCTTATCAACAAAAGGCTTCTGCTTTAAACAAAAATTTACCCAAACATAATCAGCTTCTGTATTATTATTGTTTCGCTCCATTATGTTGGGAACATAGTAACCTTCTATATCCTGGTAAAAACTATAAGACTGATTTCCCCATGGGTAATCTGGGTATAAAAATACAATATCTGTAGAGTCGTGAATTATATTCTGTACACGCTCTGTGAAGAACCGCACACTTTTAGTATCGAAAAAACGGTACTCATTTCCTGCTTTAAAACTAGACTCATTATCGAAATCGTATATTAATTTTTTTTTCTCTACAAAACTTGGCTGTAAATCTGTAATCACCTTATCCCATCTATGTCCTTGGTAAATAGCAATAGTAACATCCTGAATAGGATTTACATAATCTACATTTGTAAAATTAACAGTTAAGTCAATTTCGTGTTCACTAAAACGAGTACTAGCAAAAGTAGCCTGTTTAATAGCAGCACCAACCAAAAGCTGTTCACTATAAACCATAAAACGCTTGGTAAATAATACTTTATTTTTGGCATCAGGGTTGTAAACTGTTATTATATAATTGCCAGATTTGGTAAATGTAAAATCTTCGTTTGGAAAAATTAATTCATAGTGAACATAAGACTGTTTCGTGTTAAAAGAGAATTCGTAGTTGTTAATATAGTTTTCATAGAATCCGGACAAATACTCACTAGGGTGTAAATCTGAAACGGTCCAATTGGCATTACAATGACGGATACCGTACATATAATCTTGAGCATTAAAATCTAAATCGTCGAATTGTAAACGCAAAGCTTGACCAGAACCAAGAGCAATTAACGGAAAATCCAGCAGCGATTCAAAGGGAGTAAGCATACATGTACGTACCTTATTATAATGAATAGAATCTTGTAAATACAAGCCAGACTCCCACTCTGGCTGAGCATCAGCTTTATAAAAAAGTAGGATTACAAAAACATAAAACACAGAAAATAAACCTTTCATTGTAGTAGCTATTTAATAGCTTAAAATTACATTTTATTTTATCTTTGAAACAATAAACACTGAAGACTTATATTTATTCATTCTAAATAAAATAAGACTACTGATTTAGACCTTTTAAATTCATACTTTTGCCATTCAAAATTTAGGATTAATCAATCTCTCATAATAGGCATGTCTAAAGACATTCGTATAAAAAAAGGCATAAGCATTAAGCTGACAGGTTCAGCTGATCGTGTATATGCCAATATTCCAACTTCGGAATATTTCGTTGTAAAGCCGAGCGATTTTATTGGGTTAACACCAAAACTAGCAGTTAAAGTTGGTGATAAGGTACAAGCAGGAACTTCTTTATTTTTCGATAAGGAAAACCCTTCTGTAGTTATCACATCTCCTGTAAGTGGTGAGATCTCAGAAATTCGCCGTGGTGAAAAAAGAAAAATTCTTAGTGTGGTGATAAAAGCTGATGCTGAAATCACTTATAAAGAATTCTCTAAAGCAAAAGCAAAAGAAGTATCGCGTGAGCAAATCATTGAACAGATGTTAGCTGCCGGTGTTTGGCCATTTGTACGTCAGCGTCCTTACGCTGTTATTGCAAATCCAGCCGATATGCCAAAGGCAGTATTTATCTCTGCTTTCGACACCTCACCTTTAGCTTGCGATAGTGACTTTATTTTACACGGTATGGAAAAAGAATTCCAAGCTGGATTAGACATCGTATCAAAACTTACTAAAGGTACAACGCACCTAAACATCGACGGAAATTCAAATTCTTCATCGGTATTTACTAATGCTAAAGGTGTACAGATAAACAATGTCTCTGGACAACATCCTGCTGGAAATGTAGGTGTACAAATTCATCATATAGATCCTATTAATAAAGGAGAAGTTGTTTGGTATATGTACCCACAAGATGTTATTGCTATAGGACGTTTATTTAGCCAAGGTAAATACGACGCTACCCGCTTAATAGCTTTAGCTGGTTCACAAGTACAAAAACCTCGCTACTATAGAAGTATGCAAGGTGCTTCTATTACGACAATGACAAAAGGAAATATTAAGGATGGTGAGAGCCGTTTTATTAGTGGAAATGTTCTTACAGGAAATCATATTACTGAAGATGGAAACTTAGGTTTCTACCACAATGAAGTTTCTGTTATTCCAGAAGGTAAAGAACAAGATTTCTTAGGTTGGTTACTTCCTGGTTTCAACAAGTTCTCATTATCTAGAACTTTCTTCTCTTGGATTAATCCAAAGAAAGAATACGCTATCACTGCCAACATGAACGGTGAAGAACGCGCTTATGTCGTTACTGGACAGTACGAAAATGTATTGCCTATGGACGTATACCCTCAGCACTTAATAAAAGCAATTATGATTGGTGATATTGAGTTGATGGAGAATTTAGGAATTTATGAAGTTGCAGAAGAAGATTTCGCTTTATGTGAATTTTCGTGTACTTCTAAAATACCTGTTCAAGAAATTCTTCGTGAAGGTTTAGACTTGGTAAGAAAAGAATGTAGCTAAAGACAAAACCATGAAATTATTCAAGAATATACTAAATAGCGTAAAGCCTCATTTCGAGAAAGGTGGGAAACTTGAAAAGCTATATCCAGCTTACGACGCTTTTGAGACTTTCTTATTTGTTCCTGATCACACATCTCAATCTGGATCTCATATTCACGATGCAATTGATCTGAAAAGAACAATGTTTAGCGTTATTTTAGCTTTACTTCCAGTATTAATCTTTGGAATGTGGAATATAGGGTACCAACATTTTATTGCATTAGGGAATATGCAACCCGATACTATCGAGGCATTCATCTATGGAGCTGTAAAGGTTCTTCCAATGATTATTGTTTCCTATGGTGTTGGTTTAGGTATTGAATTTGCATTTGCTATTTCTAGAGGACACTCAGTAAATGAAGGGTATTTAGTTACAGGTTTACTAATCCCAATGATCATGCCAGCAGACCTTCCTCTATGGATGTTAGCTATATCTGTTGCTTTTGCAGTTGTGATTGGTAAAGAAGTTTTTGGAGGAACGGGAATGAATATAATGAATCCTGCATTAACAGCAAGAGCATTCTTATACTTTGCCTATCCTACAGTTATGTCTGGAGACAAAGTCTGGGTTTCACTAAACAACGAGGTAGCAGTAGATGGATATTCTGGTGCAACAGCATTATCAAATGCATACAATGGTCTTGTAGAAAAAGTTCCTTCTCTTTTAGAGAGTTTTGTTGGAAATATACCTGGTTCTGTATCCGAAACTTCAGCATTATTAATACTACTAGGAGCTATATACTTAATCGCTACAGGTATTGGTTCTTGGAGAATTATTTTATCTGGAATAGTTGGCGGGATTGTTATGGGTATTATTTTTAACTACTTCTCTAGTTCTATTGAAAGTACTAACTATTTATTAAGTATAAATCCTATTCATCAAATCTGCTTAGGAGGATTTTTATTCGGGGTTGTATTTATGGGTACGGATCCTGTTTCTGCTGCTCAGACTAATAGAGGTAAATGGATTTATGGATTTTTAATTGGTCTTCTTGGAATATTAATACGCGTGGTTAATCCGGCGTATCCAGAAGGTATTATGATGGCAATTCTATTTATGAATATTATGGCGCCTTTAATAGATCACTACGTGGTTGCTGCCAACATAAAGAGAAGAATGAAACGAGTAAAAACTGCTTAATTCAGAAATATGGCAATCAATAAAAACAGTAACGGGTATACCTTTACCTTCGCTATCGTTATGGTAGTTGTGGTTGGTACTTTATTAGCGACAGCGTCTTTAGGACTTAAAGATCGTCAAGATAAAAACGCATCTGATAAAAAAATGATCAGTATTTTA
>CESE01065268.1_pt1 | contig 20766 bp, 14 predicted proteins | sample 350271 | NCBI WGS metagenome assembly CESE01 (sample SAMEA2621536, study PRJEB7988) | marine metagenome | isolation source: saline water (ENVO:00002010), including | reverse complement strand
GGAATTTCAATCTCAGCAACAAACAGTTTATTGAGTTCTTTCGACATCAAATTTTGACTACTCAGCTGCATCGATCTCAAAGGACTCACTCCAGAATTAATCAATTCTTTTACTCTAGAATATCTTCGATCAAAATTGAACCCCATTTTACTTTTTGGCAGCAATGGATCCATAACATTCATAAGAGCTACAATTGCATTAGAACCTGAGAATTTGGAAAGTTGCTCAACATATTTTTTTGAAGTCAAGTATTTACCATACCCTGAAAACAATTCATCACCACCATCTGAGCTTAATGCCACTTTCACCTCTTTTGCTGCTATTTGACTTACCAGAGTTGTTGGAATAGCGGAACTATCTGCAAAGGGCTCATCATAAATAGTTGATAATTTTGGAATAATAGCCATCGCATCTTTAAACGAGCAATAGCTTTCAGTATGATTTGTCCCTAAATATTCTGCAACTTTTTTGGCGTAATGAGCCTCATTATATGCGTCTTCCTCAAACCCAATAGTAAATGTATTAATGGTTTGATTTGTAGACCTCTGAAGCAACGCAGTAACAGCTGTACTATCGTAACCACCACTTAAAAACACACCAACAGGAACATCCGAAACCATGCGATATTCAAAAGAACTTTTCATTAAAGTTTCTAATTCTTCAAGGATTTCATTTTCGCTTTTGTTTCTGTTTTCGTTAGAATGAAACTTTTCTGTTAGACTCCAATATTCGCTTATTGATGAATGCCGGTTTTTAAGGTCAATTTCGAGCGTATGCGCTGCCTTTAGTTTAGTACAGTTTTTAAATACGGTATAAGGTTCTGGGTAATAACCATATTGCATAAATAAGCCCGTAGCATCAATATTTATTTCCTTTTCGAATTGTGGATGTAACAACAATGACTTTAACTCTGAGCCAAATAAAATGATGTCGTCTTTCTGATAAACGTATAAAGGCTTAACCCCTGCTCTATCTCGAACTAAAGTCACTTTTTGATTGAGACTATCAAAAACTGCAAAAGCAAACATTCCATTAAGATGAACTAAACATTCTTTACCCCATTTTTTCCATGCTTGAAGAACCACCTCGGTATCTGACTGAGTATTAAATTCTACCCCAGAATGTTGAAGTGTTTTTCTTACCTCTTTGTAATTATAAATTTCTCCGTTAAAAACAATAGTTAAAGAATTGTCAAACAGCGACATGGGCTGATGTCCATCTTTAGACAAATCAATAATTGAAAGCCGCTGATGTGCAAATCCAATTTGATAATCAGCGTTTGCTTCGAAAAAACTACCATAACTATCGGGTCCTCTATGCTGAATCTTAGCACCCATTTCTTCCACAATGGTTTGCGAACTGTTAAAGCTAAAATCTATAAAACCTGTTATCCCACACATTACAACTCAGTCATTAGTTTTTGCCATTGAGAACCTACTCTATTTAAGCTCAAGTTCTTAGTACTGTTTTGTCCTTCAATAGCTAATCTTTTTCTTAGGTCAGCATCATCAATTAATTGTTGTATCGCTTTTGACATATCCTCGGTATTCTCAGGCTCAACCAACAATCCATTCACTCCTTCAATAATAATTTCAGCTGGACCGTTGTTACAATCAAAGGAAACGCAAGCACAGCCAAAATGCATAGCCTCAATTAGTGCATTAGGATACCCTTCTAACCTACTCGGGAGTATGAATATCGAAGCATTATCATATAGCTCAACAACTTGCTTGTATTGTCCTAGAAAAGAAACTTTTGAAGACAATCCGTTACGATCAATTTCAAGTTGTACTTGACTCATTGAGTTTCCGCTTCCTGCAATTTCGACCCGCCAATCTCTCAGTTTCAGATCTTTCAAAATTGAAGGTATCATATCAAAACCTTTATCGATATCAAATCGACCAACAAATAATAGCGTTTCTTTTTTTTCTCCTTTTGGAATTGGCATTTGCAAAGGATTCGAGAGGATCACGGATTTCGTGGCTTTGTACTTTTTCGAAATAAAACGTTCCGCCTTTTCGGTTTGACAAACTATTGCATCCGCATTAGAGTAATTCAAATCTCTCAACAATCTCCATAACGACGAGAGACTTTTTCTATTAGGATCACTGCGTTCAGAGACAATAACTTTTGTATCGAGCGATTTTGTAGCTAAAAGTGTTAACACATTCATTTCGGTTATAAATGAGATTACAACCCTAGGAGCCAACGTTTTAATTTTAGTTTTTAAAGCATTAACTCTATTCAAATTTTTAAATAAAGCACTAAAAGAGTTACTTGAATCCGAAACTAAATCTAAATGATAGATTGAAACTTCTTTCTTGAGCTTATAAAACGACTCGGCTTTATCCATAGTAATGATTCCAACTCCATAATATTGGGAGAGCCAATTGGCAAGCAATGTCATTACTCGCGCCGCACCGCCACCACTTAGTGATGATATAACGAAACAGATTTCCACCTATCTCTTAGCTTCGAAATATAAGTTTCTCCCTGTTCCTGAAGAACCCATTTTGTGAGTAAACAACTTCAATCCGGAAATTATCTTACCCTTCCAATTCAGTGTTTTCCAATTAACAAAAACAAGCTCTTTTGCCCTTACTTTCTTAAAGTCAGAACCCAGGTCTTTTTCCAAACGATTGATAGAAAAACTCTGAAGATGACCCCATCGGTGAAAAATGTAACCATCACTTGGACTAACTACTACGTTTGCAGATAAATCCTCGTTACTAGGCACAGTTCCAATAAATTTACCATTTGATTTGAGCACACGATAAACTTCTGAATAAGTTTTAATTAAAACATCGCTTTCAAGATGTTCTAAAACCTCGGTCATAATAACAACGTCAAACGACTCATTATCAAAGGGAATAGCTTGGCTATATCCAACTTTAGCATTTTCGCCAATTAAGCTTTTTAAGTTTTCTATAGATCGAATCGAAGGATCAAGACTATGAACATCTATACTCTTTTGTTTTGCGAATTTTTCAAGATTACCAGCACCAACTCCAATATTCAAACAAACGGCTCCTTTTGGAATTTGATTTATTAAATAATTAATTCTCGTATCACTTCCTGAAAAGGAATCGGGAGCATCATTTTGATAGTGATCCCATATCTGATCTTGGTTAACAGCCATAATTTAATCGGTACTTAAAATTAATCTGACATTTCTCCAAAGTAAAAGAAACGAAATGAAATAAACAATTGACGTAGACAAGGCTATTCCCTTTAAGCCCCAATATTGTACTAAAATAAAGTTTAATCCAATATTTAAAATGAAATTCACACCGGATATTAGCAAAATAACTTTGTTTTTTTGAACAACGGAAATTATTCTAACCAAAACAATTCCGCCTACATAAAAAGGCAATTGAAAAATATAAAACTGAAATATTTCCGTAACTTTTTCGGAATCCGTAGCACTAAAATTCCCTCTTTCAAATAAAAGACTAACCAAATCTTGACCGAAAACCCAAACTAAAAAAACAATAATAAAACTTGAGCCAAACACCAACCAAAGCACCTTATGTAATAATTCTTTCATCTCTGTAATTCTACCATCAATATGTAGGTTAGAAAAGAAGGGAAGAGCCACAGAACCCATCGCCAACGTTGCTGTACCTGTAAATAAAGCGACTACTCGAAAACCGTAATTTAGGGCTGAAACAGATTCACTCCCTACATAAGAAGCCATGGTTTGATCAATAAGAAAAGTAGAACCCATTAAAAAGCTTCCCAGAAACAAAACTCCATATTGTTGCTTAAAACTTAAGTCTAAGTTTTTAAATGGCATTACCCATAAAAACCCTAAAGAAAATCGTTTTTTCAATACCACGAATTGAACCAGTAAATAAAAAGCAGGACCTAAAACAAAACCCAGAGCCAGATAGAAAATACTTTTATCTATCGAGACGAATGCTATTACAAATAAGGAACTAAATATTGCTCCGAATGAGGTGAATAAAAAAAGCTTTAAATTTTCTAAAATTGCCAAGTAATAGTTGCTTAATCCTTGTATTATGATGAAAGTCGAGAAAATTAAACTGAATATAAGGGAGTCTTGTTCTAAGTTATTTTGATCACATAAAACTTCAAACAAAACAGGACGCACTAGAAAATAAACACTGGCGGTTATAAACAACAAAGTGATCATTGAACTGGAAACTGAATTCATAAAATCCATCGATGCTCTTTCACTTTTATTTTTTAATTGATTGTATCTTGGAACAAAGGCTGACGCCAAAGGATTTGTTAATGTTGAAATTACAAGGGCTGGAATCATTAAACTCAAATAAAAAGTATCCAGTTCCGCTGATAAACCAAAAGAGCTGGCTACTACCATCTCTTTAATTAGTCCAAAAAACCGAGCAATCACGCTCACTCCTACTACAAGTATTGAGGCCGAAAAAAACTTTTTTACAACATTCTCTTTCATTACTTTTTTAAGAGTGATTTTCTGCAATTTTGAATTGAAAAAATCAAAGTAATGTTATTACTTCGTAATGTCGACTTCTAAGGTCAAAAATCTAATAGAATTACTATGAAAGACAATCATATTTTCTCATTACTCGAAGAAGAAAAGTACCGCCAAAAAAGCGGATTAGAACTAATAGCTTCGGAAAATTTTGTGTCCAAGCAGGTTCTTAAAGCTATGGGTTCTGTAGCAACAAATAAGTATGCCGAAGGATTGCCGGGTAAACGTTACTACGGAGGGTGCGAAATAATTGATCAAATTGAGGATTCAGCGCGGGATCGTTTAAAAACTTTATTTAACGCAGAATGGTGCAATGTACAGCCGCATTCAGGAGCCCAAGCAAATGCAGCTGTAATGTTAGCGTGTTTAAATGCAGGCGATTCCATTCTCGGTTTTGACCTTTCTCACGGCGGTCACCTCACACATGGATCAACAGTTAATTTTTCAGGTAAGCTTTACAATCCACATTTTTATGGTGTTGAAAAAGAAACAGGAATTGTTGACATGGATAAAGTGGCTTCAAAAGCTAAAGAAGTAAAACCTAAAATGATAATTGCAGGTGCTTCAGCTTATTCAAGAGATTGGGATTTTAAACGCTTTAGAGAAATAGCTGATTCTGTTGGCGCAATATTACTTGCCGATATTTCTCATCCTGCTGGGTTAATTGCTAAAGGATTACTAAACGACCCAATTCAACATTGCCACGTTGTTACGAGTACAACTCACAAAACTTTACGTGGACCGAGAGGTGGCGTAATCATGATGGGTAAGGATTTCGAAAATCCTTTTGGAATCAAAACTATGAAAGGTAATTTGCGTTCATTTTCATCTCTACTAGATTCAGGCGTTTTCCCTGGAACTCAAGGTGGACCCTTAGAGCATGTAATTGCTGCCAAAGCTGTTGCTTTTGGTGAGGCACTTACTGACGATTTTCTGCAATACACCATTCAAGTTACTAAGAATGCTAATGCAATGGCGAATGAATTTGTCAAAAGAGACTATAACTTAATCTCTGGCGGAACAAGTAATCACTGTATGCTTATTGATCTCAGAAACAAAGACATTACCGGTAAAGAAGCCGAAAACGCATTAGTAAAGGGAGACATTACAGTAAACAAAAACATGGTTCCATTTGACACACAAAGTCCATTTGTAACTTCAGGAATAAGAGTAGGCACTCCCGCTATTACTACTCGCGGATTAGTCGAGTCTGATATGATAAAAGTGGTTGACTATATTGATCAAATAATCAAGAACCCTAGCGATGAGTCAATTCATAAAGAAGTTAAAAACGAAATCAACAATTGGATGAAGGCCTACTCATTGTATCCAAAAGTGAGTTACCCCAAATCAGAACTAGTCTAGAAAATAGAATTAAAAAAATATGATTGAAGCAAATAATCCTTCTCTAAAAAGTTGGATAGAGATTGAAGAAAATTCAGATTTCCCAATTCAAAACTTACCATTTGGCATTTATTCTACGAAGAAGAAATCGAAAAGAGTTGGTATTGCAATAGGCAGTAAAATTATCGATTTACACGAACTTGCAAATGCAGGAATGCTTGAAAGTACTGAAGTATTTCCAGCTGTTTTTAGGCAAGAATCCCTTAACCCGTTTATGGAGTTAGGAAAAGATGCCACAAGAAAAGTCAGAAACAAGGTATCTCAACTTTTAAGAGCAAGCAATACTGATATTAAAGGGCAAGCTGGGCTGAAGAAAAAAATACTAGATAAACAATCGGATGCAATTATGCATTTGCCCGTAAAAATTGGAGATTATACAGATTTCTATTCTTCAAAAGAACATGCAACAAATGTTGGAACCATGTTTCGTGATCCTGCTAATGCATTGCTTCCAAACTGGCTATATATTCCAGTTGGATATCACGGTAGAGCAAGTTCCATAATTACAACAGAGCAAGACATAGTTCGTCCGAAAGGTCAACAAAAACCAAAAGATGATGAGCCTCCAACTTTTGGAGCATGTAAGCTTCTAGATTTTGAACTTGAAATGGCTTTTATCACTTACGAAGGAAAGCCTCTTGGAGACTCTATAGATGTTAATGAAGCTGAAGATTACATGTTTGGAATGTGTTTATTTAACGACTGGAGTGCAAGAGATATTCAGAAATGGGAATACGTTCCTCTTGGACCCTTTTTAGCAAAAAACTTTGCTTCAAGCATGTCGCCTTGGATTGTTACGATGGATGCTTTGGAACCTTTTCGTTGCGAAACTCCAGCACAATCTCCTAAGCCATTTGAATACCTTCAATTCTCAGGAAAAAAGAGTTTTGACATAAAATTAGAAATGTATATTCAACCTGAAAATGGTAAAGAAAATTGTGTTACCAAAAGCAATTTCAAATACATGTATTGGAACCAAAGTCAGCAATTGGCTCACCATTCGGTAAATGGCTGTAACATAAAATGTGGCGATTTAATGGGTTCTGGAACTATTTCTGGTCCAACGCCAGATTCATATGGTTCAATGCTTGAACTTTCATGGAAAGGAACTAAGCCTATTACGCTAAGTGATGGAAGCGAACGTAAATTCATCCTTGATGGAGATACGGTTATAGAGCGTGGCTATTGCGAAAATGAGTCTGTTCGTGTTGGTTTTGGAGAAGTTCGAACAAAAATTCTGCCGACTAAATAAGATAATTATATACTTATGGATTGGTCTGATAACGGCTATTGGGAAGATTTAGAACGGAAAGAAAAATCCGCAATTCTAAGAGAGTACAGACATCTTCTCAAAACTATCAGTTATGAAATAACGGAAGACGATACCGAGGAGATTCGAAAAGCCTTTGAAGTTGCTTTGGAAGCCCATAGCGGAGTTAGACGTAAATCTGGAGAACTATATATTTTCCACCCTTTAGCGGTTGCTAATATTGCAAAGGTCGAGATAGGTGTAGATTCGGTAGGCATTATTTGTGCCCTGCTGCACGACGTGGTTGAAGATTCGAATATGACCATTCAGGATATGGAAGACCTTTTTGGAAAAAAAGTAGCTACCATAATTGATGGACTAACGAAAATCTCAGAGATCTTTGATCAAAACACAAACCTCCAAGCTGAGAACTTCAAAAAGCTTATTCTTACTCTTGCACAAGATGTTAGGGTAATTCTAATCAAACTTGCAGATAGACTTCACAATATGAGGACCCTAGGTTCAATGCGTGAAGATAAATCTCGAAAAATTGCGTCAGAAACAATGTTTTTGTACGCTCCTTTAGCTCATCGTTTAGGTCTTTATAACATAAAGTCTGAAATGGAAGATTTGAGTCTGAAGTTTTTAGAACCGAATATTTTTAATGAATTAAAAGAAAAATTACAAAAATCAAAAGCTGTTAGAACTCGATTTTTAAATCGTTTCTCTCTTCCCATTGAAAGAGGTTTGGAGAAAGCTGGTTTAAAGTTTCAAATAGTTGGAAGAACAAAGTCTATCCATTCCATTTTCCAGAAAATGCGAAAGCAGAATATTCCTTTTGAAGAAGTGTATGATATTCTTGCTGTCCGTATAGTTATCGATTCATCTTCAGAAAATGAAAAATCAGATATTTGGAAGACCTATTCTATAGTAACCGATTATTACAAACCCAACCCCGATAGACTTAGAGATTGGATTTCAACACCAAAAGCGAATGGCTATGAGAGTTTGCACATTACTGTAATGTCTCCGGGTGGCAAATGGGTTGAAGTTCAAATTCGAAGTGAACGTATGAACGATATTTCTGAAAATGGTTATGCCGCCCATTGGAAATACAAAGACCAAAAAGAAGAACATTTAGTAGACCAGTGGATTGGTAAAATCCGTGAATCTATCGAAAACCAAGAGGTGCATTCAGAAGATTTTTTAAATGACTTCCGCCTGAATCTCTTTGAAAAAGAAATAATCGTTTTTTCACCAAAAGGAGACGCGATAACGCTTCCCGCGAATTGTACACCGGTAGATTTTGCCTATGAAATCCATAGTGATGTAGGCAACACCTGTATAGGAGCTAAGGTTAATAACAGCTTAGTTCCACTGAGTCAAACCTTACATTCAGGTGATCAAATTGAGGTAATAACTACCAGAAAAGGTCGCCCATCAGAGGATTGGTTGAAGTTTGCGAAAACCGCCAAGGCAAAGTCTAAAATTAAGTCGTTCTTAAAAAGTGAAAAGAAAAAACTTTCTGGTTTAGGACAAACTATCCTCAAAAAAGAATTGAGAGAATTGGGTATTAAACCACTGAAAGAAAATATGTATAAAGTCGCTTACTTCTATAATTTACCAAATCTTGAAGAGCTTTTTTATCAAGTAAAAAGTAACCGCCTAAATTTAAATAACCTCTCGAAACTTAAAATTGAAAAGGGTCTAATTAGAAATAATTTTTCTAAGAAAAAAGATACCATCATAACTAACGTTGGAGGTAAAGCTGAACTTACCAATACAGACCATTCGGAAACATCTGCAGATTACAACTTAGCAGAATGTTGTAACCCTGTTCCGGGAGAAAAGGTTTTTGGTTTTATCGGAGATAACAATCAAGTCGAGATTCACCGGGTAAGTTGCCCAAATGCAGTAGAGATTCAGAGTCAGAAACATTTTAGAGTTATTGAAGCTAAATGGACAAATCAACAGGCTTTGGCATTCCTATCAGGAATTAAAATTACGGGTATCGACTCTAAGGGAATGGTGAATGATATAACTATGAAGATTAGCCAAAACCTAAATATCAATATGCGATCGATAAATTTTGAATCATTAGATGGTTATTTCGAAGGTAAAATATCAGCATATGTAACTGATATTGATCATCTTAATGATCTTATACAAGAAATAAGTAACGTAAAAGGTGTTGATAAAGTAATTCGAGTCGACGTTCATTTATAACCTGTTCAAAAAACACTAATCAGAAGCCATCTCCACACAATTCCAACTTTCAATTTATTGTACTTTTACAACTTAATAAACAGCAATGACAAAGGCTGAAACAGCTGAAGAAGTACACAACATTTTCGCCGCTTTTTTAAAGCAAAATGGACATCGAAAAACACCTGAACGTTTCGCCATTTTAGAGGAAATATATTCAACGGAAGTACACTTCGATGTAGAGACGCTGTACATTTCAATGAAAAATAAAAAGTATCGAGTGAGTCGCGCCACTTTGTATAATACAATAGACCTGCTTATGGCCTGCAATTTAATTCGCAAGCATCAGTTTGGTCAAAACATGTCACAATACGAAAAATCTCATGGTTACAAGCAACACGATCATATCGTTTGCACGAATTGTGGTAAAGTAATTGAGTTTTGTGATCCTAGAATTCAACAGATAAAATCGACCTTAGAGTCTCAGCTTGATGTGAAAATATTGCATCATTCACTCAATTTTTATGCGCGTTGTAATGATAATTGTTCTAGTAGTTAAATAAAAAAGTACCTGATTTTAAGATGAAAGTAGATGTATTACTTGGATTGCAATGGGGAGACGAAGGCAAAGGAAAAATTGTCGATGTTCTTACTCCAAAATATGATGTTATTGCTCGTTTTCAAGGAGGTCCAAATGCTGGGCATACACTTGAATTTGAAGGAATTAAACACGTCTTACACACCATTCCCTCAGGGATTTTTAGAGAAAACACTCAAAACGTAATTGGCAACGGTGTCGTTATCGATCCTGTTATTTTGAAAAAGGAATTAGATGCCTTAATTCCATTTGGAGTAAAAGTAAATGAAGTGCTTAAAGTTTCTAGAAAAGCACATTTAATTTTACCTACTCATAAGCTGCTCGACGCAGCCTCTGAAAAAGCAAAAGGAAAAGATAAGATTGGCTCCACCCTAAAAGGAATAGGACCAACCTATATGGATAAAACTGGTCGTAATGGTCTTAGAGTTGGAGATATTGAAGCTGCTGATTTTAAAGAACGCTACAATCGTTTAAAGGAAAAGCATCTTCAACTTTTAGGCAATTTCAACTTTGATACACACGAATTAGGTGCACTCGAAAAAGAATGGATGAGCGCCATCAAAGAAATGCAGAATCTAATTCTGATTGATAGTGAACATTACATAAATGCTTGCATGAAAAATGGACAAGCCGTTTTAGCTGAAGGCGCGCAAGGTTCCCTTTTAGATATTGATTTCGGATCTTACCCATTTGTTACTAGCTCAAATACGATTTGCGCTGGAGCTTGCACTGGACTTGGCATTGCTCCCAACAGAATTAATGAAGTATTCGGAATATTTAAAGCGTATTGTACTCGAGTGGGTTCAGGCCCCTTCCCTACTGAATTAAAAGAAGAGGTTGGTGAAAAAATCAGAGCAGCAGGACATGAGTTTGGAGCTACTACTGGACGACCAAGAAGATGTGGTTGGTTAGATTTACCGGCACTGAAGTATGCAATAATGCTTAACGGTGTTACCAAACTTATAATGACTAAATCAGATGTGTTAAGTGGTTTTGACTCTATCGATATTTGCACCCATTATAATTACCGAGGAGAAAAAATTGACTACTTACCATTTGGAGTGGAAGAAGGCGAATTAGAGCCGGTTTATGAATCAATTCCAGGTTGGAACGAAGACTTAACGGGGCTTCAATCTGCAGATGAATTACCTGAAACACTAAATAACTATGTCGATTATTTAGAGAAAGCATTGGAAACTCCAATTGCCATTGTTTCAGTAGGGCCCGATCGCTCACAAACTATTATTAGAGAAGCAGTTGGAGTGTAGACTCAACATGCAACTAAATTATAAAGCCTCCAGAAAATTTTCTTGGAGGCTTTTTGCTTTATTGCCATTTTTACTAGCTTGTACTATCGCTTTTGGACAAACAACAAAGGCCAAAACACCCAAAAAGAAAAAATCTAAGATCGAAATTCTTCATGCAAATGACTTATTTTTTGATGACGATTATGGACAAAAAACTAAACGATTAATTGGTGATGTTAAGATAAAATATGACCAAACTATTATGACTTGCGACTCAGCATTTGTCTATAGTTCCACCAATTCGATGAAAGCATATGGAAGAGTTCACATAACCGACAAGGAAGGTATGCAGCTCTTTGGCGACTCGCTCAATTACAACGGTGAAACCAGATTAACTGAAGTAAGGGGAAGCGTTAAGGTTATTACCAAGGAAATGGAGCTCAATACACGATTTCTAGATTTTGACCGAATAAACGATTATGGCTATTTCTGGAATGGTGGAATCATTTATTTAAATGATAAAAAAGATACATTGACCAGCCAAATAGGGCACTTTTATAATGCAATTAATGAAATTCATTTTAAAGATTCTGTTCGTTTAAGGTCTGAAGATTATCATATTGAATCAGACACAATGCATCACAATACACGAACAGAAAAAACCAAGTTTTTCGGACCGACAACTATAACTAGCGATGCCAATATTATTTACACTGAAAAGGGTTGGACGAACAATAAAACTGGAGAATCTGAATTCACTTCAAACAGCTTCATCATTACCGATGACCAGCAAATATGGGGAGACAGTATTCTGTACAATCAAAAAACCGATTTAGCTGAAATGTTCTGTAACGTCACAATGCTGGACACAATAAACGCATTCATAGTGCAAGGCGATTATATATTACATAACCAAAAAGACAGCACTACTCTGGTTGTTGGAATGCCATTAATGACTCAAATTTTTGATGAAGACAGTCTTTTCTTACATGCCGATACTTTGTATTCTGAGTTTGATTCGACGCGTCAATTCAGAAGAATAAAAGCTTATCGAAAAGCTCAATTTTACAAATCAGATATGCAAGGAAAGTGCGATTCATTGGTGTTTAGAGATGAAGATTCAAGTATAGTATTGTTTTACGACCCTATTCTCTGGTCTGATGCTAACCAGATTACTGCCGATTTTATTCAAATTTTCCGAAGTGAAGGAAGACTCGATAGAATGGTAATGAATGACAATGCGTTTATTAATTCTTTAGAGGATAGTACTGTTCAATTTCCAATGTACAACCAAATTAAAGGAGATAGTATGGAGGGTATATTTGATACTAATGCGCTAAGAAAAGTCTTTGTTCGTCATAACGGAATCACAATTTATTGGGCTAAAGAAGATACTTCTGGATATATAGGAATGAATAAGGCCAATGCAGAATTCATGACAGTATTCTTTGATAGCAATGAGGTACAAGAAATTATCTTGAATAATAATCCGATCGCAACCTTACATCCTATTAAAGATATAACCCCGAGAATGCAATATTTAAAGAAATTTGAATGGAGGGGAAAAGAAAGACCCGATAATAGAGAAGATGTATACAATTGGAGGGAAAAGGAGGCTATCAAAGAAGGAGATTAACTTGATAACACGCCTCCTTTTCTTATCCTACCAATTTAGCATCAGGGTAACGTTTAATCCAGAGTAAAGCTTTCGCTTTTGATCTAACCACAATTGTGGTTGTTTCATTCAGCCATACTCGAAAAGTTTTCTTATGTTTTTGTTTATTCATTCTTATTAGTTAAAACGAATTGGATAACAGAGGGTTGGGGATTTAATGCAGATAATTATCATCAATTGTTAAAACAAAGGTTTCAATTTATGAACTACTTTTTGAACTATTTAGAATGATAATGGTCTTACATGCAGACTAAAATAGGTCTACTTTTGTATTTTAAAAAATAACACATGGCATATATTCTAATTTTCTTCTTTGCTCATTGGTATGGCTCCCTATTATTTCAATCAATGTTTCATCACAGGTATGCGGCGCATGCCCAATTTGAACTCTCTCCTGCTATGGAAAAAGTATTTTTCATTTTATCTTGGATATTCATGGGGTCAAATTATTTGAGTCCTTATGGTTATGGCGTAATGCACCGCCAACATCATGCTTGGCCAGACACAGAGAAAGATCCGCATTCACCGAAATACGATAAAAATATTTTTGCCATGATGTGGAGAACAAAAAATGTCTATTCGGATTTATCTAATAAAAGAATAGCAGTTGAAGAGCGTTTTACGAAAGGTGTTCCTGAATGGTGGGCATTTGACAACTTCGCTAGAAGCTGGCCTTCAAGATTATTTTGGAGTGCTATTTATATTGGTTTTTACTGGTTATTTGTGCCTAGTGACATGTTATGGTTGTGGGCGTTATTACCTGTACAGTTTTTAATGTCACCAGTTCACGGAGCTATCATAAACTGGGGAGCTCACGTTTGGGGATATACTAACTTTAAATTAAGTAATACATCAAAAAACTTATTACCCTTTGATTTTCTAATGTGGGGCGAGAGCTATCATAATAATCATCACAAATTTGGTGGAAGTGCAAATTTCGGAGGTCAGAGATGGCACGAAATTGATCCAACGTATATTGTTATGCTTGGACTGCATAAGGCGGGAATTCTTAGAATTAAAAAGCTTGACCCTATTCTAAAGTATAGAAACAAGTAGACTTCTTAAGTCTGCTTTAATTCACTTTAAGCCTCATTTCTGTGGTTACATAAACTTTAATCACCTTTGCTAATTGTTGGTGATTTAATATTTAGGTCTCCTAAAAAGAATATCGAATTTATTGTTTGGTGTTATTTTATTACCCAGCTCTTAATTGATATTTTAATGATTCTTTCCTTGGTGACACCATATAAAGGTCAAATTACCTTTTAAGGTAACTTCTTTTTCAAATGAACCTTTAAAGCCTATTTGATCTTGAATTTTCCCAATAAATTTAATCTTGGGAAACTTCGTGCTCTCCATGTAGTTTTCGTTGAAATGTTCTCGTTGTAACTCTGAATTAAAACCTTGGAAAGAAATTACTGATACTTGGACACCATATGACTGTTTTTCAGTATTAAGATTCTCTATCAGCGCAAAGAAGTACAAAACGTAACTTCTGAAATTGCATTATTTTAGGAAATAATTGTAATTTATAAGGTGCTTTCACCTTCAATTTTCGCTTCGAAACTTTCGCCAAAAAGCGCTGTGTTAAATATACAAAATCGTAACGAAAACTGAAGGAAGAGCACACTATCGTTAGTTGGAATTTGAGCAATTCTTTGGTAAATAAAAAAGATATATCGGACACCTGCAATAGCTAACCTAGCAAGGTGCGTTTCTAATAATGTGTTGGAACCATAAGGCAGATATTATCAAAGAAATAAAGATTGAAAATGGATATATTAACCACTTGAAAGAACTGAGTATTCCCGAAAATATTTCTGAATTAGAAAAGCAAATTGACCCAACAATTAAAGCAACTGAATAAATCGTATATCGGAATATTGGCTGAGTTTTAAAGCTAAAATGTTTGTCTGACTTAAAAGCATCTCGCAAATCGTAAACTCACAAACCCAAGAATGTCATTACGGTAAGTATGATTAAAGGTAGTATCAATATCATTAGGATAGTTATTGGAATTTGACCACTAACTTAGTTTATTTCTATACGAAGACCTCAAAACCATTAAATGTTTCAAACTTCCAGACCTCAGCAATAGCATTTACTGAAACTAAGTAAGGCTCATACAATCGGTTAGTAGAGACCAATAGCAGCGATTTTTCTTCCTCAATTTTATTATACACCAACTTAAATACTACTCCATCTTCTTTGGTAACCACCACATAAGGAGTTCCACTTTTCAAGTTACTCCAGTCTTCAATAAACGAAGCGGTAACCCAAGATCCTTGTGCTACTGGTGGCATAGAGTCTCCATCAACTTGAAAACAACGGTAGGTTTTGTTTCTCGATAAAAATGGCAACTGAAATTTGGGTAAACTCTCAATAAAATCAGGATCATTATAGCCTGCAGTGTAACCTGCTTGAGCCTGCTGCTTTACAAGTTCAATATTTTCTTTTCCTTTTTTATCCGTAGTGGTTACCAGTAGACGGAGCTTACTGCCGGTAATATCTACATCAAAGCCCTGATCTATCCTCGATAGCTCAAATTCGCCGAGTTTACTCAAATTATAGCGCATCATTGCATCTATGGAGATTCCAAAGTAATCCGCCAATTGTACTAATATTTTAAAGGGCGGCTGAACTCCTTTTTCATAACCGATTAAACTGGTGCGTTTTATTTCTAAATCAATAGCCAGTTGAGTTTGAGATAACTTTTTACGGGTTCGCAAAAAATTCAGATTACTTCCAAATACTAATGACTCTTGTGTTTGCTCTTTTTTCATGTTATTTCCTTTATCTGACTTGAAAAGATTCCTGTTTTCAAGGGAATGACGGCGCTCTGTGTAATTCACTCTCTTGTCATCATTCCTGATTAGCAGATCAGAATCGGGAATCTAAAAACGAAAACCAATCCCTAAATGTTATCAACAATTCATCTCCACAAAAATAATATTGTCTAGATTACAGACAAATATTTGACGATTATTTCGACACAAACAATGAAATCTATATTACACCTTGACCTAGACAGCTTTTTTGTCTCTTGCGAACGACTACTCGATAGCAGTTTAAACAATAGGCCTGTGCTCATCGGCGGTACATCAAACCGTGGCGTAGTCGCTTCCTGTAGTTATGAAGCGCGTTCTTTTGGAATACACTCGGCCATGCCTATGCGCATGGCTCGACAGCTTTGCCCTGAAGCAGTAGTAATTCGAGGTAACAGCAGCACCTACAGTAAATACTCCGATGTTGTTACCGATATCATTAAAGATACGAGCCCTATGTTCGAGAAGTCCTCTATCGACGAATTCTATGTTGACACTACAGGTATGGATCGTTTTTATGGCACTTATGTATGGGCCAAAGAACTTAGAGAACGCATTATAAAAGAGAGTGGGTTACCCATTTCGTTTGGCCTTTCTACCGGAAAAACAACTGCAAAAATTGGCACTAATGAGGCTAAACCGAACAATCACATTCAAGTACCATGCGGAGAAGAGAAAGCTTTTATGGCTCCGCTTGATATTCGAAAAATGCCCATGGTAGGCGAAAAAACAACTCAAAAGCTCAACCTTATGGGCATTCAAAAAATTAAAACCGTACAAGACATGCCCTGCGAACTCATGGAACGCGTGCTAGGCAAAAACGGAATTTCTCTTTGGAAAAAAGCACAAGGAATTGATAATTCGCCCATTATTACTTACCACGAACGCAAGTCCATTTCTATCGAAAGAACGTTTGAAAAAGATACCACCGACGTCGTAAAACTCAAAAGCATTATTACTGCTATGGCTGAGAATTTAGCCTACCAATTACGCAACGGCACCAAACTTACGGGTTGCGTGACAGTAAAAATTCGTTATTCAGACTTTACTACCGTTACTCGCCAATTACACATCCCTTACACTTCGGTCGATCATAAACTGATAGATATTGTGCAAGAGCTTTTCAAAATTCTCTACGCTCGTCGTATGCTCATTCGATTGATTGGTGTGCGCTACAGCAAACTCGTTGGTGGTGGTTATCAAATCAATTTGTTTGAGGATAATGAGGAAATGGTTCGCCTTTACCAAGCCATGGACGCTATGCGTAATAAATACGGACAGGATGCTGTAAAGCGAGCCGTTGGTATGGGCTCTAAAGGCATTGGAAGGAAGAATCCATTCAATGGACAGCCGAATGTAATTCCAGCGCACAGGAGAGCTTAAATAAATATGCTACTAAACTGTCATAGCTACTATAGCCTCAATTACGGCTGCCTATCGGTAGAAGATGTATTGCAAACCATAAAGGATTTGGGACACACCAACTTTGTAATTACGGACATCAATAACACCTCAGAAACCTTTCGGTTTTTGATGCGCGCCGAAGAACAAGGTATTAAAGCAAACATTGGTATTGACTTTAGAAATGGCGTACACCAGCAATACATTGGCATTGCTAAAAATAAAAAGGGTTTCTTCGAACTCAACGAACATCTCTCTCATCATTTAGAGAAAAAACTCCCCATTGATCCCATAGCTCCAAATTTCAAACACGCTTATATCATATATCCCTTAGCTTTTGCTCCGCATCCTAATTACTTAAAGGAGCACGAATTTATCGGTATCAGTCCATCCGATTTAAAAAACATCACCAAACAAAAGGATTGGAAACACCACCAAGGGAAACTGGTTGTGCTCTGCACCGCTACTTTTCGAAACAAAAGAGATTACAATACCCACCGGTTGTTACGAGCCATTGGAGAAAATATGCTGTTGAGTAAACTCCCTCCTATTCGGCAAGCTCATCCAGATAATAAATACCGAAGTGCAGTAGAAATAAAGGAGCTCTATGGGCAGTTTCCCCAAGTTCTGAAGAATACAAAAAAGCTACTCAAAAACTGTAAAGTGAAGTACAACTTCAAACAGCCAAAAAACAAGCTGTACTTTACCAAAAGCAAAGAAGAGGATATAAAATTACTCACCGACCTGAGTCACCAAGGGTTGGAATACCGTTTCAAAACAGTAAACGACGTTATTCTAAAACGCCTCGATACAGAACTTAAACTCATCGAGCAATGTGATTTTTGCGCCTATTTCTTGATCAATTGGGACTTGGTATGTTACGCTCAACGGAAAGGCTACTGCTATGTGGGCAGAGGAAGTGGCGCTAACAGTTTGGTGGCTTATCTACTCCGGATTACCAATGTTGATCCTATTGATTTAGACTTATACTTCGAGCGATTTATTAATCCTTATAGAAGTAGCCCACCTGACTTTGATATAGATTTTTCATGGACCGATAGAGATGATATTACGAAGTACCTCTTCGATACTTACGGTTGGGACAAGGTTGCATTGTTGGGTTCTTATCAAACCTTTCAGCGGAAAGCGGTAATTCGAGAATTGGGTAAAGTCTTTGGTTTGCCCGACGAAGAAATTAAGAGCCTTCAACGTGCCTCTCAATACGCGAGTGATACCTATGGCCAATTGGTTCAGAAGTACAGCACCTACATAGCAGGTTTCCCCAGTCATTTGAGTATTCATTCTAGCGGAATTCTCATTTCTGAAGAACCGATTCATTACTACTCCTCTACTGTTTTACCTCCCAAAAACTTTCCAACTACACACTTCGATATGCAGATTGCCGAGGACATCGGTTTGTACAAATACGATATACTGAGCCAACGCGGATTGGGAAAAATAAAAGACGCTTTGGTTTATGTAAAACAGAACCACGGTATAACGATAGACATAGACGATATCGATATGCTCAAAAGTGATCCTAAGGTAAAACAGCTCCTTCGGCAAGGAGATTTAACGGGTTGTTTTTATGTAGAATCTCCAGCCATGCGCATGTTACTTACCAAGCTAAAAGCAGAAGATTACACTCGATTGGTAGCGGCTAGTTCTATCATTCGCCCTGGGGTTTCAAAAAGCGGAATGATGCGCGAATACATTGTTCGGTTTCAGGATGAAGAACGACGAAACAATGCTCAGAAAGCGTTGCCTGAACTCTACAAATTATTGGAAGAAACCTACGGAGTAATGGTGTACCAAGAAGATGTAATTAAAGTAGCACACTTTTTTGCTGGACTCACCTTGGCCGAAGCCGACATCCTTAGACGTGGCATGTCTTGGAAGTTTAGAGAACGTACCGAATTTGCACAGGTGGAACAACGGTTTTTTGACAATTGCCACCAAAAAGGTTACGCCGAAAAAACGGTACAAGACATCTGGCATCAGATAGAGAGTTTTGCCAATTATGCTTTCTCCAAAGGGCATTCGGCGAGCTATGCAGTAGAGAGTTTTCAGGCCTTATACATTCATGCTTATTACCCGCTAGAATACCTTACCGCTACCCTAAACAATGGTGGAGGTTTTTATTCCAAGGAATTCTATGCACACACTGCGCGAATGAAAGGCGGAACCATTGCATTGCCTTGTGTAAACAATAGTGACCTTAAGGCTACTTTATCGGGTAAAACGGTTCACTTGGGTTTGGCATTTATCAATGGTAGCTTCGGAAATGAAAACGTGTATCGTATTCTAAAGTCAAGACAAACGGACGGTCCATTTTTATCTTTTAGAGACTTTGTGAATCGTATGTCTGAAATCAGTTTGGAGCAGATTATCGTTCTTATTCGGCTGGGATGTTTTCGCTGTTTTGAACCCAATAAAAAGAAACTGATGTGGGATGCTCATTTTTTGCTTTCTAAAACTCCAGAGACTCGGGAAAAAAGCAACTTGTTTAGAATAGAACCCAAAAGCTGGAAACTCCCAGAATTGATTCACACACAGGTAGAAGACGCTTACGACGAAATGGAACTCTTGGGGTTCCCTGTAACGGTAAGCCCTTTTAGTTTGATTGCCGACCAAAGTCAAATACCAACTTTAGCGGCATCAGAATTACCCAAACTGATTGGGAAAACTGTTGATTTGGCGGGTTATCGTGTAACCGTAAAATCAACCAAAACGAGCAACAACCAAATCATGCAGTTTGGAACATTTGTAGACCAAAAAGGCGATTGGATAGATACCGTTATTTTTCCGAATGTATTTACAAACAACAAAGTATCTGCTCCCGGTTGTTATAAGATACGTGGCAAAGTGAGCGAAGAATTTGGCCACATTACCGTTGATGTAGAAAAAATTAGACGACTGGAAATGATGAATTTGAGAGGGGATTAATTATTCCTTCAAACTCACCTGTACCATTCTAATTTTCCCGTAAGAATATTTCCCTTTAAAGGCAGCAAAGATTCCAGCACTACCATTCTTTGATTTTTTAATAGCCAGGCTTAGAATTTCAATTTCAGCTTTTTCCATATGATCTTCCAACTTCAGCACTCCGGCTTCTATTCCTTTAGCTACATGTCCCTCTATTGTTCCTGCAACCAAATCTCGCTTCTTTGCAACTTCAGCTACAGACAAGCCGCTATTCAGTAAATCATAAGATTCCTTGTAGGTGCTTCCCTTCTCCGCCTTTATAGGTTTTTCACCATCGACTGGAAGCGGATTTTTACGTTTTTTTCCAGTTTTTGTTTTTTGCAAATCTGGATTCGATGCCGCATTTTGTCGCGCTGCTTCTAAAATTGACTTTCTTTTATCCACTCGCTTTTTTCCATAAGGCGATTCCTTTGGTATAGGCTGTTTTGTATAAACGCAATGAGCCATCATGGCGGCTTTCTCAATTTCCGAAATGGTTTTCATAATTAGCTGATCCAGTTCTTCTAAAAAAGTTCGATACGTTTTGGCTTTGGCTAATTGCTCAACTTCGGCCAAATGTGTCAATAATGTTTTTTGAACTCCACTTAGAAAGTCTAGGAAATAGCCACTCCCCTTTTCCAATCTTTCCATAAGTATTTTATGGTCATCCGTTTGCAGAATTCTTGAGATTTGAGATTTGAATTTTCTAGAGACATCCCTT
>CESE01131440.1_pt1 | contig 20859 bp, 23 predicted proteins | sample 350271 | NCBI WGS metagenome assembly CESE01 (sample SAMEA2621536, study PRJEB7988) | marine metagenome | isolation source: saline water (ENVO:00002010), including | reverse complement strand
GCGTTACCCGGCACCGTTGTTTCAGGGAGTCCGGACTTTCCTCGAGAGTTGCCCCTCGCGATTGCCCAGCCCCCCGCGCAATTCAGCTGTTAGGCCGCAAGCTCGTGGCGGTCAAGAGTTAACATTAACTGAATAGCTTTGACCCAAATCTGATAAAATCTTTATATCACTGTCACAAAGTGGTCCCAAAGCATTGGGCCTAAAGCGCTGGCGAAAGGCCTCTAAGATTAAAGTTTGGATTTCTTCAGAGTTTGCTTCTTGCTCTGGAATAAAATAACCAAATAATTTGGCCGCTTCCATAAATGGTAATACTTTTACGTGAGGTCGCCCACGAAATACGGCTAAACCCCCATCAGCCAAATCTTTCCAGTCAAATAAACGGCCCGGATCTTGTTTGCGCCCTGGCGCCATATCAGAGTGGCCGATAACACTACACGCTGGGATCGCCCACCTCTCCATAAGTTCGCTTAATAATTTTTTTAAAACCAACATCTGTGATTTGGGAAACGGCTGGGAACCCGTATTACACAATTCTATACCAATCGAGGACGAATTGACGTCACAACAATCTCCCCAGCATCCCGAACCAGCATGCCAAGCACGTTCTGCTTCCCCTACTAGTTGTGTAACCACACCTTCCTGCCCAATAAAATAATGGGCTGAAACTTCACACTCAGGATCACATAAGCGGTCCAGAGCTTCTTTGGGAGAGCCCATCGCAGTATAATGTATTACAATCAAATTAGGCTTATTCACCCCACGGCGAGGGCCCTTATTTGGCGATAGCTGTCGGTTTATCAAATATTGCGTCAGTTTTTCACCGCAAGCCGAAAAGGCCTAGGATCCCAGGCACAGGCAAAACCATCTCCATCAGGATCTAAGAGAAGAATATCTCGTTCTGGTCCACCGCGAGACAAAAAGGCTTTCTGCGCCAGATCTGATGATAAAAACCTATCACAACGCCATTGGCTTGCTATTGAATCACCCAACACAAGTAGACGTTTATAAATTTGTATTCCAAGTGGGTTGTCTGTACGGATTGCATATTCAACAACATTTGGCCCAGTAAGGCCTCGTATCGGCAACTTCTGCACATCAAATACAATATATTTGGCGCGATTGGCAGCAATGCGTTCAGCATCACTCTCTATTGTTTGAGAATTCGCAACTACTTCAAAATCCTGTTCTTCAGAAATTCCAGTACTAGAAATTGCTACTGTCTCACTGGGCCCTGTTTCACTATTTGTAGCCGTCTGGTCATCAGTTAGAGTAGATGGCGAACCATCAGGCTGCCTTTCGGTGCTTGGAGACCCAAGCAATACATCGCTAGGAACAGCCCGCTGACAAGCTACTACCAAACACATCATTAAAGTTATTGCTAAATACTTCATTTGTTTCCTTGTGATCTCCAATCGGTCTTGGCCACCCATTAAATAACGTTTATTCAAAAAAATTAATTAGTATAACTAAAAACTTAATGAACCCCTTATAGCCACCATTTGTTTGGCTTAGCATTAAAGTCTAATGAATTTTCAAGCGCAAAGGCAGTATTCAGCAAATCGCCCTCTTCCCATGGCCGACCAATCAACTGCAATCCAAGTGGTAAACCCTTTGAGTCTAGTCCTGCAGGGATCGAAATTCCTGGCAACCCTGCCAGATTGACCGTTACTGTAAAAACATCAAATAGATACATTTTGACAGGATCAAGGGCCGCCATCTCACCCAGCCCAAAAGCCGCTGATGGCGTAGATGGCGTCAAAATAGCGTCAACTCCATCAGAAAATACCTGTTCAAAGTCTCTTTTGATTAGAGCACGAACCCGACGGGCGCGATTGTAGTAAGCGTCATAAAAACCAGCCGACAAAACATACGTACCTATCATTATCCGGCGCTTTACTTCAGCTCCAAACCCATCAGCTCTCGTTTTTTCATACATCTCAGTAATGCCATCACCAGCCTCTAGTTTAGCCCTTTGGCCGAACCGAACGCCATCATAGCGAGCTAAGTTAGATGAAGCTTCCGCTGGCGCAATGACGTAATATGCAGGTAGTGCATATTTCGTGTGCGGGAGACTGATGTTTTTGATAATTGCACCTGCATCACGCAACATTGAAGTGCCGTCTGACCATAAAGTTTCAAGCTCATCAGGCATCCCATCCACTCGATATTCTTTTGGGATTCCAATAGTCTTACCTCTTATATCTCCAGTTAAAGCTGCCTCAAAGTTTGGAACAGGTAAGTTTACAGATGTGCTGTCTTTTGCATCAAATCCAGCCATTGCCTCCAGCATAATAGCTGCATCACGCACGTCTTTCGTAACGGGGCCTGCTTGATCAAGTGACGACGCAAAGGCCACAATCCCCCACCGTGAACACCGGCCATATGTAGGCTTAATTCCCGTAATGCCAGTAAAGGCAGCAGGTTGGCGAATAGAGCCTCCAGTATCAGTACCAGTTGCAGCTAGACAAGTTTCAGCGGCAACTGCAGCAGCAGATCCTCCAGATGATCCACCAGGCGTAAGATCACGGTCATCAACTTTCCATGGGTTTACAGCATTTCCATATACTGAAGTCTCATTAGAGGAGCCCATGGCAAACTCATCCATGTTTAGCTTGCCAACCATCACTGCACCGTCGTTGAACAATTTTTCCGATACCGTAGATTCATATTGTGGTTTAAATCCATCAAGTATGGCACTCGCCGCTTGGGTGGTAACGCCATTGGTGCAAAATAAGTCCTTTATTCCAATAGGTAGGCCACACATGTCGGGCGCTTCACCCGCTTGAAGGCGCTCGTCTGCTGCAATTGCCTGCGCACGCGCTATTTCAGATGTATCGTGCACAAAAGCATTCAAAGGTTTAGATGAATCGATTGCTGCTAAAGATGCATCGGTCAATTCTACTGCAGTTATCTGCCCAGACCTCAACGCATCTCGAGCCTCAGCCAATTTAAGTTTCATTAATTCAGACATTATTCCACCACCATCGGAACAGCAAAAAAACCCTCGCGGGCATCTGGCGCGTTGCGCAAAACAGCGTCCTGCTGGTTGCCATCGTTGACAATATCCTCACGTCGAAAAAGGCGCTGTGGAGTTACCGAAGTCATTGGTTCTATGCCTTCAACGTCCACTTCATTTAACTGTTCGATGAAACCCAGGATATTGGTGAATTCTTGAGCTAAAGCGGGTAGGTCTGCTTCATCCACTTTGATCCTAGCTAGCTTAGCAACTCGAGCCGCTGTTTTAGTATCAATTGACATCCACGATCCTTCAATTCTATTTTTGCTTAAGATGTTTATTAACTTGGGATTTACATGTTGCCAAGTGCCCCAATCTGTGGCCTAGCCCTTAGAGCGTAGACCGGCAAAAAAATCGCTAATTAGCAGTGAGCATGCTACCTCCGAAATACCACTGACGACCTCAGGCCGATGATGAGCTTGAGAATGCTCAAATACCCTTGCTCCATGATCTGTACCACCCGACTTTGGATCAGGCGCCCCGTATATTACACGAGAGACACGGGCGTGTGATAGGGCACCTGCACACATCGCACATGGCTCAAGTGTCACGTAAAGTGTACAACCCAACAAGCGATCATTACCTAAAAATTTAGCAGCCTGTCGGATTGCTAACATTTCTGCGTGGGCGGTAGGGTCGGAGTCACGACGTGTTCGGTTTCCTGCTGATGCTATGACATTGCCTGCGGGGTCAACTATCACCGCGCCCACTGGCACCTCACCCATCAAGGCAGCCTTTTGTGCCTCCGCTAAGGCCAGATCCATTTGACTACTAAAACACATGTATCCCCGCTTGGCTTTGCTGTGATCACAGTCTAAGCCCTCACCATGGCAGATGAAACACCAAAGGGCGACCGGATCGCTAAAGTTCTGGCCCGCGCCGGGGTAGCAAGTCGTCGTGATGCTGAGAAATTGATTGCTGCGGGAAGAATTAAAGTAAATGGGAAAAAAATCTTAAGTCCCGCTTTAAATGTCCATTCAGCTGATAAAGTTGAATTTGATGATACAGTTTTAGAAGCTCCTGAGGAGCCACGACTTTGGCTTTATCACAAGCCCACCGGATTAATAACAACGTCACGTGATGAAAAAGGACGTGAGACTGTGTTTGAAAGTCTGCCTGAAAACTTACCAAGGGTTATGTCAGTTGGCCGCTTAGACATGAGCTCTGAGGGGTTGCTGCTGCTAACAAATGACGGAGGTGTGAAGCGTACGCTGGAACTACCAAGTACGGGTTGGACTAGGCGCTACAGAGTACGAATCAAAGGTTACCCACGTGAGGGCGCTTTTGAACCATTGACCAAAGGCATCACCGTGGATGGTGAACACTTTCAACCTATGACGGTTCAACTTGACCGCCAAACTGGCGCAAACTTTTGGCTGACTATTGGCCTAAAGGAAGGTAAAAACCGTGAGGTTAGACGGGCAATGGAATTTTTAGGGTTTTCAGTAAACCGGCTAATTCGCATATCATACGGCCCATTCCAGTTGCGTGACTTGAAACCTGGAGAGGTTGAGGAAGTCAAACGGCGCGTACTTGCAGATCAGTTAGGGTGGTCAACTAAACCAAAGCTCGTTACAAAAAAAATGAAAAAAAAGCTGCCATCACGCAGCTAAAGCTAAGGTAGCAAAGCTAAAATCTATTAAATTTTAATTTAAGGTTGTGAATTAATGGCTGATCTTTTTACTATAGAAAATGCAGTTAACTTACTTATGTTATGTTTTTTGCAAGCAGTGCTAGGTTTTGACAATCTTTTATATATCTCGATTGAAAGCCAACGTGCACCCTTAAAATATCAAAAGCGCGTAAGGTTTTGGGGAATAATTATCGCAGTGGCACTACGTGTGATCCTTTTATTTGCGATGATCCAATTGATTGGCAGACTACAAGAGCCTTTCCTAATACTCACTGGTCCAATTGTTTCGGGTGGGATAAATTTTGCAACATGCGTATTTCTTATTGGTGGCGTTTTCATCATGTACACTGCTGTAAAAGAGATAAGCCATATGCTATCAGTTCATAGTTTAGGAAATAATTCAGAAGGCAAGCAACGGAAATCAGCTGCCTCTGTGGTTGCATTAATAGTGTTTATGAACCTTATATTCAGCTTTGACTCTGTTTTGTCGGCGTTAGCAATTACAGATGTATTTCCAATATTAGCCATAGCAATTATTCTTTCAGGCTTAGCCATGCTGGTCTTAGCCGACGGAGTTACAAAGTTTTTAGAGAAAAATCGGATGTATGAAGTATTGGGTCTATTCATCTTGCTGATAGTTGGGGTCGTATTGATTGGAGAGGCCGGCGTTGCTGCTAGTCATGCAATGCACGACGAAAGCTTGGCAGTAAAAATCTTTGGCTATGAATTAATCCCGATGTCAAAAACTACTTTTTACTTTGCGGTCGTAGTTTTATTTGCGGTAGAAATAATACAATCAGGGTACAGCCGAAAACTAAGCGCAGAGCGATCTTCTAAGTAGAAAAACCTTGACCCATTAATATGGTTTTTATAAGAATTTGCTTATTTTAATCCCGGGTGTCTAAAATTCGAGAAAATACAAAGAATAGCACTAACTCAGGTCACAGTTTTTTAGCAAAACTTTTTCATTGGAGTTTTGTTTTTTTGTTTGCTTATGGAATTTATAAACAGATAGACAATATTAAAGAGTTAGAAGATATTTATCTTCTTAAATCTGAAATGTTATTTGCATTGGTGTTCTTATTATTTCTTATTTTCCGTTTTTTTTATATGACCAAAACACAGAAGACATCTCTACCAGTAGATGCACCAAAATCCCAAAGGTTAGTGTCTAAGATAGTACATGTTTCAATGTATATATGCCTTGCTGGTATAGCAGGCTCCGGAATGATGATAGGATACCTTTTTTGGTTGGGTTTTAACGCAGGGCCATTAATAGAACTTGCCATTCAGATCCATGAGTCTCTTGTATCATTAACATACTGGCTCGTTTCGATTCATGTTATCGCAGCTATATTTCATCGCTTGAGAGGTGACGGGGTTTGGAATTCAATGGTGCCATTTTGGAAAGAAAATGACTGAGACTTGACATAAAATAATTGTTTGAGAACACAAGTAAAAAGTCTGAAATGCATAAATGCTTCTTCAGTGACCTGTTACAAAGACTTTTAAATTGTTAAAAATATATTTTGAGCTCTTAACTTTTTTTGTATTTTAATCAAATTCATGTTATCAATATACAGCAACAAAGAAAAAATAAAAATGAGCCGCACAGATCTAATTCAACTACCACTTTTGATTGAGCCAAGGCAAAAGCGCCACGTTAGGTCACAATTTGGCGCTCTATGTTTTCGTTTCAAAAATGGGAAAATTGAATTTCTGCTTATTACTTCACGTCGTACAAAACGCTGGATCCTCCCCAAAGGTTGGCCAGAAAACAAAATGACACCCGGAGAAAGTGCTGCAAATGAAGCTTTTGAAGAAGCAGGTGTCACCGGCGAACACGATGAAAGACCAATAGGAATTTACTGCTATAATAAAAAAGTCGAACCTGGTGAAATTCTTCCATGTGTTGTAACCATATTTTCATTAAAAGTACAAAATATTCTATCAAATTATCCTGAGAAACTTGAACGAAAGCGTAAGTGGTTCACCAGAGAGAATGCTGCCAAATCTGTGGCAGAGCCAGAATTGGCGATGTTAATTAAATGCTTTGATGCAAGTTGAAAAAAATTAGAATGACACAAAGTTTTTGGCTACTTGATTTAAACTGAATATTAATACTAGTTAAACACGAACGAGCGTGGGAGCATACGCGATGATACGCTTTTCAATGAAATGCAAAAATAATCACAATTTTGATAGTTGGTTTCAATCTTCAAATGCTTTTGAAAAACTAGCCGCTTCTGGAATGTTGAGCTGCATACATTGTGGAGATGGTAACATTTCTAAATGCTTGATGGCGCCTAAAATTAGCACAAAAAAAGTAAAAGATAAGCCAACCTTAACTGCACCAAAAGGTGATATGGAAAAGGCTTTGGCCAAATTAAAATTAGAAGTAGAAAAAAACTCAGATTACGTAGGTATGAATTTCGCGAGCGAGGCCCGCGCAATGCACGATGGTGATCAGCCTTCGCGATCAATTTATGGGGAAGCTAAGCCAGAGGAGGCTAAAGCGTTAATTGAAGATGGAGTGCCAGTCACTCCTTTACCCTTTATGCCAAAGCGTAAGACCAATTAACCTTATCAAAATTTGATATTAGAAACACTTGCTCTTGATAGCACAAAAGCCTACCAAAACTTCGAAACTTAAGGAATTTAAAAAGCAATGCCTTGTCTGGTAATGAAATTCGGTGGAACTTCTGTTGCCAACCTTGATCGGATCCGCCAGGCGGCTGAACGAATTAAACTTGAGGTGGCGCAAGGCAACCAAATAATTGTAATTGTTTCAGCGATGTCTGGAAAAACCAATGAATTAGTCAAGTGGGTGAATGAAGCGTCCACGCTGTATGACACACAAGAATATGATGCAGTGGTTTCTTCAGGCGAAAATATAACAGCTGGGGTTATGGCCCTAACGCTCCAAGAAATGGATATTTCGGCACAAAGTTGGCAAGGTTGGCAAGTCCCAGTTAAAACTACAAATATGCACGGTAATGCGCGCATCGAGGAAATTCCTACAAAGAATTTAGAGGATAGTTTTGCTAATGGTACGCAGGTAGCTGTTGTCGCCGGGTTTCAAGGAGTAAGCGCCAGTGGTAGGATCACAACCCTCGGCCGGGGTGGTTCAGACACAACAGCGGTCGCATTTGCAGCTGCATTTAAAGCCAAACGATGTGATATTTTTACAGATGTGGACGGGATCTACACTACGGACCCCCGTATTTCTAGTGACGCCCGAAAGCTTGATAAAATAGCTTTTGAAGAAATGCTTGAACTAGCTTCTCTGGGGGCAAAGGTATTACAAACGCGCTCAGTAGAGTTAGCCATGAGGTATAATGTACGCTTGAGAGTGCTAAGCTCATTTGAGAAACCATCAGACGCGGCAGGCACATTAGTATGTGCGGAGGAGGAAATTATGGAATCAAACGTTGTTGCAGGTGTAGCATACAGCCGGGACGAGGCTAAAATGACTTTAATTTCCGTAGCAGATAGGCCCGGAATTGCAGCCGCCATTTTTGGCCCACTATCTAAATCGGGAGTTAACGTAGATATGATTGTACAAAATATTAGTGAAGATGGACGCACTGATATGACGTTTTCTTGTCCCACTGACCAAGTCTTACGGGCAGAAAAATCTCTCCAGACCGCAAAAGATACCGGTTCCATTAATTATCACAATCTAGTTGCAGACGAGTCAGTGGCAAAGGTATCCGTTGTTGGAATTGGAATGCGGAGCCATGCCGGAGTAGCAGCCACAATGTTTGAGGCGCTGCACCGAGAAGGAATAAACATTAAAGTCATAACTACATCAGAAATTAAAATTTCTGTGCTTATCGAGCGGAAATATATGGAACTAGCAGTACAAACCCTGCATGATGCTTTTGAATTGGAGAAAGTAGCCTAGGGAGCACGGTTTTACATGGTCCAAGCTTCAGAGAGCGAAAGCCGTAAACTACTTGTCGCATTGCGAGATGCGATGGCGGAAGATTCTGCAGGGCAAGCCCGGTTAAATAAAATCGTAAAGCTCACAGCGCGTTCAATGGGCTCAGAGGTTTGCTCCATTTATCTATTCCGTGATACTGACACACTAGAGCTTTGCGCGACAGAAGGGCTAAACGCGATTGCCGTTCATCAAACTCGATTGCGAAGAGGTGAGGGTCTTGTTGGTCGAGTTGCCCGATTCAATCAAACAATCAATACCGCTAATGCGCCAGCTTCCAAAGGTTTCAGATATATGCCTGAAACTGGGGAAGAGATTTATTCTTCTTTTTTAGGAGTGCCAATACAACGGCTTGGCGAATCCCTTGGGGTATTGGTGGTCCAATCGAAGGCCACACGTGAGTTTTCTGCTGATGAAATATATGCACTAGAAGTTGTCGCAATGGTGTTGGCTGAAATGACTGAATTGGGCGCCTTTGTAGGTGACGGAGATGCGCTATCCGCCCGACATCAAAAACCCATTGCTTTTGAAGGCTTAAGCGCCCAGGAGGGTGTGGCTGAGGGCGCGGTATACCTGCATGAACCACGGGTGGTAGTTACAAATCCAATTGCAGATGACCCTGATATTGAACAAAATCGCCTTGAAGGCGCACTAGATCGTTTGCGGGTATCAGTAGATCAAATGCTGTCTGATGCCCGAAGTGGGGATTCTGAACAACTTGAAGTATTAGAAGCATATAGAATGTTCGCCAATTCAAAAGGTTGGCGGCGGCGTATGGAAGAAGATATTCAAAGAGGCCTATCCGCAGAAGCGGCAGTCGAAAAAGAACAGTCCACAGCACGAAGCAGAATTGGACAATCTAATGATCCGTATTTACGTGAGCGCCTACACGATATCGATGACCTGTCTAACCGGTTATTGCGCCTTCTAACAGGCCAGGGAGACGATACAGGTGCCGAAATTTCTAACAATCCGATCCTAGTTGCCCGAAATATTGGGCCCGCAGAATTGTTAGACTATGGCCGTAACCTGAGGGGTATTGTTCTTGAAGAAGGGTCTGTCGGTTCCCACGCAGCCATAGTTGCTAGAGCCTTAGCCATTCCCTTGATAATTCATGCAAAAGGCATTTTAACTGAAGCTCTAAATGGCGATATAATTTTGGTAGATGGGGATCAGGGGTCTGTACATCTTCGCCCTGACGAAGGCGTACTCAAAGCGGTTCAAGATAAAATAGCAATGCAGCGCCAAGCGGCGGATCATTATACAAAACTACGAAAAAAACCCGCGCAGGCTAAATGTGGATCCATTGTTAAACTTTTGATGAATGCAGGACTTATGGCTGACCTACCCTCATTGCAAAGTTCAGGCGCAGAGGGAGTTGGGCTATTTAGGACAGAACTACAGTTTCTAACGCAAAACCAAATGCCTAAACGTGCTGAATTAGTCACCCAATATACGCGTGTAATAAATGCAGCTAAAGATCGCAGTGTCACTTTCCGTACCCTGGATATTGGTTCAGATAAAGTATTACCCTACATGGCACCTCAGGAAGAACCAAATCCTGCAATGGGTTGGAGAGCAATAAGGGTGGGCCTTGATAAACCAGGGATATTGCGGATGCAATTACAAGCTCTTTTGCGCGCAACCGCAGGACAAGAACTTTCTGTGATGTTTCCTTTTGTCGCTCAGTATGGCGAATTCCATGGAGCAAAAGCAGAATTGCATAGAGCTATAACTCGGGAAACTAAGTTGGGGCATGAACTGCCGTCGAATATAAAAGTTGGGGCTATGCTCGAGACCCCTTCACTGGCATTTGCCCCAGATCAGTTTTTTGAAGAAGTAGATTTTCTGTCCATCGGCGGAAATGATTTAAAACAATTCTTTTTTGCAGCGGACCGTGAGAACGAACGGGTGCGCCGGCGTTACGACACCCTAAATACTAGTTTCCTGAACTTCCTAGAACAAATTGTGGAGCGCGCACGTGCTTCGAATACTGAACTCTCGTATTGCGGTGAAGACGCTGGTCGCCCAATCGATGCAATTTGTTTTGCGGCACTTGGCATTAAAACCCTTTCGATGCGGCCAGCCTCCATAGCGCCAGTTAAGCACCTGATCCGTCGTGTAAATCTGCAGGACGTGAAAATGGTGATTTATCAATCTCGTGACGAAGGGCATGAATCAGTTAGAGGTTCAGTATTAAATTGGGTTAAAAACAATACTTAAAAACCACTCACTTTTCCCGAAACTCCATTCCATGCCCCAGGATCTAAGGCCAGGCCTAGGATGCGGCTTGGATTTATTGGGGGGGGCATTTCGATGCCTGATAACAACTCAAACCCAAAACGACTATAATAGGGGGCGTCACCCACAAGCAGTACACGCTGCCAGCCCTGCGACCTGGCGGAACTCAAACTTTCTTGTATCAAAAAACTGCCAAGGCCCTCACCCTGTCTTGTAGGGTGTACAGCAATCGGCCCAAGTAAAATAGCATCAACCCCATCAATGTGAATAGGCCAGCATCTAATTGCACCAGCCAAAATTCTGTCAGGATCCCTGACTGTGTAAGATAGATTTCTTAAAGCTGCTACACCTTCACGCAACCTATACGATGATAAAGCCTGTCTGCCAGGTCCAAAGCATAAATCATAGAGTGCCTCAACCTCCCAAAAGTCCTCTGTTGTTTCAGATGCCAAATGAAACACTGGTACTTCTCTCTTTCTTTTTGCAACTGGCGTAACACGCAGTTATTATGTTCACAAATCACAAGGACACTATATGTTTTATCGCCCTAAAGATGGTCACGGCCTGCCGCACAACCCATTTAATGCTATTGTAACTCCACGCCCTATTGGTTGGATTTCCACCCAAGACTCGGAGGGAAATAGAAACTTGGCGCCGTATTCATTTTTCAACGCTGTCGCATATGTTCCACCACAAATTATGTTTTCATCAACAGGAGTAAAGCCAGACCAAGACGGGACAAAAGACAGCGTCGCTAACATTCGCGAAACAGGAGTATTCTGCGTCAACATAGTTGAGTTTGCAATGCGAGATCAAATGAATGCTTCATCACAAACATTTAAAAAAGAAGAAGATGAATTTGTCAAAGCTGGACTGAAGGCAATACCTTGCGACACCATAAAGGGATTTCGTGTGGACGGAGCGCCCGCTAGTTTGGAATGTAAATTAACGCAGATTGTCAAACTGCCTGGCGAAGCTAACTTTGTGATATTTGGCGAAGTAATTGGCGTCCATATTCGTGATAATTGTCTCGTTAACGGGATTTTTGATGTCAGTAAATTTCGTCCACTGGCACGACTTGGCTACAGAGACTATTCTGTAGTTGATAATATATTTTCACTTGATCGGCCAGATGATTAAACTATCCCACATAATTTAGGAAAATCAGTGCCCACTGTCTGCTAAAATACCAGTGCGTACGCCATAATCTACAGCGATCTCATAATCAGGATCATCATCGCTGTCGACTATTAAATGGCCAGCTTTATTTAGAAGGTAGTGGCAATCCTTGCTAAGATGGCGGAGCTGAATTCGTTTGCCAGCTGCTTCATATTTAGCAGCAATTGTTTCTATAGCTTGCAAGGCGGATTGGTCGGCTACCCTACTTTCAACAAAATCAACAATGACTTTTTTTGGATCATCATCTGGCGTAAATAACTCAACAAAGCCATCACTAGAACCGAAGAACAAAGGACCCCGGATTTTATAAACCTTAGTGCCATCTTCTTCAAATAACCGGTTGGCATGAATTCGTGTCGCATTTTGCCATGCATAAGCTAATGCAGAAACAATGACACCGACCACAACAGCTATTGCAAGGTCAGTCATAACAGTCACGACCGTAACTAAAATTATCACAAAGGCGTCAGTGAGTGGTATTTTACGCATGATTTTAAAGCTATTCCAGGCAAATGTCCCAATAACTACCATAAACATTACACCAACTAGAGCAGCTAACGGGATCTGTTCAATCCATGACGAGCCAACAACTATAAAAGCCAGAAGAAACAGAGCTGCTGCGATACCAGCTATCCGAGTTCTTCCGCCTGATTTTACATTAATCATCGATTGACCAATCATTGCACAGCCGCCCATACCTCCAAAAAAACCTGTTATTGTATTCGCGATGCCCTGTGCGATACTTTCTTGGCTCGCACCCCCACGTTTTTTTGTGATATCGCCGACGAGGTTGAGCGTAAGTAAGCTTTCAATCAAACCAATTGCGGCCAAAATGCCAGCATAAGGTGCAATTATAAAAAAGGTTTCCAGTGAGAATGGAGCTAAAGCAGTACCATAAAGCCCAGTTCCATTGCCAAATGGATTGTGAAAACTTGGGAACGTGCCTTTAATGCTTTCCAAATCGCCAACCCGTGGAACATCAATTCCAAAAGCTATTACCAAAGTGGCGACTATACCAATTCCAGCCAAGGGTGCTGGAATAAATTTCGTAAATTTCGGCATCAGCCAAACTATTGTCATGGTGAGAATTACCAGACTTAGCATGATTATCATTGGCATCCCAGACAACCACTCCCCGCCAGACATACCGTGGCCTGTATCAACCACGGTACCAGGCACCTTGAATTGGCTCATCTGAGCCAAGAATATTACGATAGCTAAGCCATTAACAAAGCCCAACATGACTGGATGAGGTACAAGTCGTATGAATTTAGCCCATCGCAAAACTCCTACAATAATCTGGATCACTCCCATCAATACAACGGTGGCAAAAAGATATTCGACCCCATGCTGCGCAACCAGCGCAACCATGACGACAGCCAAGGCCCCAGTCGCCCCGGATATCATGCCTGGTCGCCCGCCAATTACAGCAGTGACCAAACCCACAATAAAGGCTGCATACAAGCCAACCAAAGGATGCACACCTGCAACAAAAGCAAATGCTACCGCTTCTGGCACCAAAGCCAAAGCGACCGTAAGCCCAGCCAAAACTTCAATCCGTATACGGCCCACCGTGAGTGGCTCACCAGCACTGATATTGAAATCAGAAAAAGACGGACGAGCCGCCAAAGCAGCTTGTAGAATACGGGACATTTTGGGGAACCTTTTTAGTCAAATTTATTTCTTATAAAGGCCCATACCACATATTCAGTAAAGGTCACGGTATTCTTTAAATTACTAAAATTGATATGGTGGCACCATTACTTCTCATATGCGATAATCAAAATTAATAATTGAAATTGAAGGATAACTAGGATGCGCAAAACCAAAATTGGAGTAATCGGCGGATCTGGAATCTATGACATAGATGGAATTGAAAATCCAAAATGGCAAAAGGTTGAAAGCCCTTGGGGTATACCCTCAGATTGGATTTTTACTGGTACTCTTCATGGAGTCGAAATCGCATTTTTGCCTCGTCACGGCCGCGGGCATACTCTCTCACCCAGTGACATACCCTACCGGGCTAATATCGACGCACTGAAACGGCTTGGTGTTACTGATTTAATTAGTATCAGCGCATGCGGTTCTTTTAGAGACAATATGAAGCCAGGTCACTTTGTGGTTGTAAATCAATTTATTGATCGCACCACTGCGCGTGAAAACTCTTTCTTTGGAACCGGTTGCGTGGCACATGTGAGCATTGCTAATCCCACCTGCCATCGTCTGTCTGAAGCCTGCCTTAATACTGCAAAGAACCAAGGTATTACGGTCCACTTTGGTGGCACCTATTTAGCGATGGAGGGACCTCAGTTCTCCACCCTAGCCGAAAGCAAGCTTTATAGAGAAGTTTGGGGCTGTGATGTCATTGGGATGACCAATATGCCAGAGGCAAAATTAGCACGTGAAGCTGAACTATGCTACACATCTATTGCTATGATCACCGATTATGACAGCTGGCACCCAGACCATGGTGAGGTTGACGTAACCGAGATAATCAAAATATTGACAGAAAATTCAACCAAAGCCAAAGGTCTTATCGCAAATCTAACCGACGGCCTAAGACCCGAGCGTTCGCAATGTACACAAGGTTGTGATACCGCCCTAAATTTTGCAATTATGACTGCACCAGAGGCTAGAGATCCAGTACTAATTGCGAAGCTAGATGCAGTTGCTGGCAGGGTTCTCTGACAAAATTATGGCCAACTATGCTTATCTGTCCAATCCAAAATATTTTTGTATTAACAAAAAGTCTAGGTGAATGGAAACTATTAGAAACAACAAATATGCCTGTTGGTTCACTAGAGAATTTTGTAAATAACTAGCCTGCCACAGTTTTGCCACGTCGATCATACCTGATCGCTGCGTAAAGAACATGAGTACGCCACCGGCCCCCAATTTGGAGATAACTTTGCGCCACACCTTCATACTTAAAGCCACAACTTTCTAACAATCCACGCGATGGCTGATTTTCAGGCAAACAGGCAGCTTCTATTCTACTAAGGTCCAGCCTTATAAATGCATGCGAAACAACCAAATCAACAGCCTCACGCATTAAGCCCTGCCGTGCATGAGGCTCCCCTATCCAATATCCCAAGGTACCTACTTGCGACGGCCCTCGCCGAATATTGTCCAGGGTTACGGCTCCCACAAGGGCTTGATCAGTTTTGCGAATTAAAAACAGAGGATAGCCACTACCGTTTTTTACTGCACGTTGTGCCCAATAGACACGGTTGGTGAAGCTTTTGCGGGTGAGGTGATCCAGTGACCACACTGGATCCCAAGGCGTAAGAAATTCACGACTAGATGTTCGAAGTTGTACCCAGTTGCGATAGTCGTTGTGCCGCGGAGTGCGCAGTATCAATCGCTCTGTTTCGATTTTAAACTTTGTGCTCCGCCCAAACATCAGGCAACCAAACGGGCCTGTAATTCTTCAACATTTGGAGCATCTTTTACTGGGCCATAGAGTGCTAAGGCTGCAGGGGAACCACCAATCATTGATGCTGCAAAACTGCGGACAGCATTCACCGTAACTCCATCTATTTTCTCAACTACTTCGTCTAATGCAGGAACACGATCCCATATAGAAAGCATCCGCGCCAGTCTCTCGGCGCGTGAAGAAGGACTTTCGAGCCCCATCAATAGGCCAGCCTTCATTTGAATACAGGCACGTGTAACTTCATTTTCATTCATATTGTCAGCTGCACGTTTGATTTCATCCATCGTAATATTGGCAAGTTCCGAAACTTTATCACCTGACGTGCCCGCATAAAGCGTAAGCGTACCAGTATCAGAATAAGCCCCGGCACTGGCAAATATTGAATAGCAAAGACCGCGCTTCTCTCTCACCTCCTGAAAAAGGCGAGATGACATGCCTCCACCAAAGGCTGTTGCAAAGACCTGCGCAGTATAAATATCAGAATTTGTATAATTTGGACCTTCAAACGCCAACGCAAAATGCGCCTGCTCAAGATCTTTAATGTGACGCACTTCACCACCGGTGAAACTTCCTGCTAAAAGCCGTTTTTGATCTCGCGGAACTAAATCTCCAAAAATCTGCTCACATTGCCTTACGATTGCGTCATGATCAACTGCACCCGCTGCAGCTAAGATCATTTGATCCGGGCCATAATTTTGGGAAACAAATTTTGATAAATCTTGTTTTTGAAAATTTGAAACCCGCTCCGCCGGGCCGAGAATAGATCGCCCTAGAGGCTGATCAGGGTAAGAGACTTCCTGCAACCAATCAAAAATTATGTCATCAGGTGTGTCCAACGCCTGGCCAATTTCAGACAGGATAACACCCCTCTCAACTTCGATCTCAGCAGAACTAAACACAGGATTCAAAACAATATCAGAAACAACATCCAGAGCTAAATCAACATCATCAGACAAAACACGCGCATAGTAAGCGGTCATCTCTCGGCTAGTATAGGCGTTAATATAGCCACCAACATCCTCAATTGCCTCAGCAATTTGTAGAGAGCTTCGACGTTTAGTTCCCTTGAAAGCCATGTGTTCAAGAAAATGGGCAACACCATTTTGCTCAATACTTTCGTGTCTCCCTCCAGCTTTAATCCATATCCCAATGGAGGCAGATTTTAGCCCAGGCATATTCTCTGTCACGATGCGGAAGCCATTTTTCAGGCGGTGGGTTTGTACAGTCAAAGTTCAATACGCTCGCAGATAAGAGTTTTCATAAGCTGCAAATCGTTTGGCATTTCAGTGAGACGTTCAGAACGATCAAATAAATCAGCCAACCAATTTGGTAGTGCAGGACGTTTTCCCATTGATGCATCCACCGCATCAGGGAATTTGGCTGGATGGGCCGTGGCCAAGGTAATCATTGGCGCAGTGCCTAAATTTTCATTAGCAACTTTTACGCCAACAGCCGAGTGCGGACAGAGTACTTCGCCAGTGCTCTCAAACATTCTTTTAATCGTCAGACTTGTTTCTTTCTCTGTTGCACGGCCACTATCAAAGTAATTCTGAAGAATTGAGAGAGCCTCCTTGTTAATTCCAAAGCCACCCTCTTTCAGTTCACCCATCAATCTCACTATTGCTTCACCATTACGATCATATGCATCAAATAACGCCCTTTCAAAATTTGAAGATACCTGGATATCCATAGATGGAGTAATGGTTGGCGTAACGGTACTAGTATCGTAGCGTCCAGTAGTAATCGCGCGGTGCAAAATATCATTGTGGTTAGTAGCAATTACCAACCGATCAATAGGTAACCCCATTCGCTTCGCAATGTAACCAGCAAAAATGTCTCCAAAATTACCTGTTGGAACTGTAAAAGAGACCTTGCGGTGTGGGGCACCTAGGGCAACTGCAGAGCTGAAATAATAAACCACCTGAGCCAACACCCGGGCCCAGTTGATAGAATTCACACCAGCCAACCGGACACCATCTCGGAACTCAAAATCATTAAACATATCCTTTAACATCGCTTGGCAAGTATCAAAGGTCCCCTCCATTGCGATAGCATGAACATTAGTCTCTCTCTGCGTTGTCATCTGCCTACGCTGCACTTCTGAAATTTTGCCATTAGGAAACAAAATAAAGACATCTACTGTATCGAGACCTTTAAATGCTTCAATTGCAGCAGCTCCAGTGTCCCCAGAAGTGGCGCCAACAATGGTGACACGCTCACCACGGCGGTTTAAGGCCCGTTGGAATAACTGGCCTATCAGCTGCATAGCAAAGTCTTTAAAAGCTAAAGTCGGGCCATGAAAAAGTTCCAGCAAATGGTGATTAGGACCCAACTGAACAAGAGGCGCACGGGCAGTGTGGCTAAAGCCAGCATAGGCCACGCTTATAGAGTCAATTAGTTCTGCTTCCGAAAAACTATCACCAACGAACGGTTGTATCACCCTCAAAGCTATCTCTTCGTAAGACAAACCGGCCATACCAATAATATCCGCAGAGGTCATTCGCGGCACAGTTTCCGGTACATACAAACCACCATCCCGTGCTAACCCAGCAAGCATTGCATCCTCAAAAGATAGGACTGGAGCATTTCCCCGAGTTGAAATGTATTTCATTTACACAGGCCTTAAATTTTAATCTTGCGGGATCGGTAAACGAAATACCCACTCATTCCAAGCCAGATAAGTGACATGAGAAACCATGTAACCGCATATTGCAGGTGGTTGTTGGGAATACTAGCAGTATTAACGGGTAGTGGCTTTGTATTCTCTTGTTCAAAATTGCTAGATTTTAGGATGAGCAAAACTGGTTCAGTGCTAAGATATGCTGCCATGGTCTTCACGTCACGCGCGAACCATATATTTGCTTCTAAATCATTTTCTGGCGTAAAGCTGTCAATTTCACTGGGCCAATGCAGATTTCCAATGACCTCACCAACCGCATTTGGCATTGACGGCATCACACTTCTCACAGAAACAAAACCACGATCTACCATAATTTTGCGCCCATCCTGCATCTGAAATGCTGTGATCAAACGAAAGCCTGCACCATATATTTTTTGTGATACTAAGACTTTTATAGTTCTACCAAAATATTGCCCAACAGCCTTGACCGGCATCAAGCTGTTAAACTTTTCTAACGGGTTTTGGGGAATAACCCTCGCTGGCGCAGATATTTTATTTTCAATATTAGCTAGTAGAGCGTTTTTCCACAACGTTCGTTTTATTTGCCAAGCACTTAAGGACAACAAAATAGCGACACCCAAAATCCCGACGAGGACCATTCCCCAGTATCGCATAAATAACCTCAAATTTAAAAGAGAAAGCTTAAGAGGCCTCCCTACAAACTTTAACTAGGCACAAAGCATAGTAGCTAAAATTTTAGCCAGCCCAAAGATACACCGCCGCAAATAAAAATAGCCATACCACATCTACAAAATGCCAGTACCAAGCTGCCGCTTCGAAGCCAACATGGTTTTTAGAGGTGAAATGTCCTTTGGTTACTCGGATCAGGCAAACTGCAAGAAAAATAGTACCAATCAACACATGCATTCCATGAAACCCTGTGGCCATAAAGAAGTTGGCGAACGTAACAGAGCCAGAGAAGGTCCACCCATCTACCGTGATCAACTCGTTATATTCATATGCTTGGAAAGCTGTAAAAATAGCACCTAAGACAATAGCCAGAATTAAGCCAGTCCGTAGATCGTTGCGATTGTCTTCATGAGCCAGCGCGTGGTGTGCCCAAGTGGCTGCGCATCCTGATAGCAATAGAAGCAAAGTATTTATCAGCGGCAGTTCCCAAGGGTTAATATGATGGTAATCAGGTTTTAAATATTCTGTCCCAAAGTACTCATACATTGGATATAATTGATGTTTAAAGAAACTCCAGAACCAAGCTGAGAAAAACATTATTTCCGACATTATAAATAAAATAAATCCATAGCGAAGACCAATTTGAACGACCGGCGTGTGATCGCCAACATGGCTCTCATCTATAACCTCACTCCACCATGCATACATTACATAAAGTACGCCGATAAAACCCGCTAAAAAGATATATGGACCGCTGCCATGCATCCATTGGATCGCGCCTGTAAGCATTACCAATGCCGCTAACGCACCTAAAAACGGATTCACTGAAGGTGGTAGGATGTGATAATCATGATTTTTTTCATGTGCCATTACTGGGCCTCGTGGTAGTTAGTTGCGGTTTATAGTCGTCTCAACCTGCAGTGCAGCTTGCTTTTCAGGTAAATCAATTTCATAAAATGTATACGACAAAGTGATGGTATGAATATATTTTCCTTCACTGTCATCCACTATTTCTGGATCAACGTAGAATGATACTGGCATTTGAACCCGCTCACCAGGCATTAAAACTTGTTCTTCAAAACAAAAACAATCAATTTTTGTAAAAAAACCTCCCGCTTGATAGGGAGTAACATTGTAGCTTGCCGAGCCAGCAATCACACGATCTGTAGGATTATAGGCTTCATAGAATGCTAAACCCGTTTCACCAATTTTGATTTCCATTGTCCTAGCAACAGGAGTGAAACTCCACTTCATCTTACTTTCTACTGAGGCATCAAACCGTATTTTAATTGTTTCGTCTAAGATAGTGCCGCTACCCACTTCCGCTGTGCTGGTTACACCACCAAAGCCTGTGACACGGCAAAACCAATCGTAAAAAGGCACACTTGCCCAAGCTAAGCCACCCATAAAAAATACCAAACTCAGCGTCAGTGTCAGTGTCTTATAAGTTGCCGTCATTTCAACTCTGTTTCTTCCATTGATGGTCGCGGCGCATGATCATAGCCCTCAACTGGGCCGGAGTTAGTAAGTTTAACGAAGCTCAGCCCCATCATTAAAAAAATAAATAATACCAAACAGATAGCGACACCAAAGTTTTGACTACGTCGGCGCCTATGCATTTCACTCTCCACCCGAATAGCCATTACCAGCCTCCTAGGCCGTATGGCGAAAGCAAGGCCTCAGCTAAAATAGCTAAGAAATGAAGGAAAAGGTATAAAAGTGAAAATTTAAAGAAAGAACGTTCGAATTTAAAGTTGTCTGCTTCCGCATCAGCCTCATTACGCAACCAAATTAGGGATGCATTTCTCAATACGATCGAATTACAGATAAGGGCTATCGTCAGATAAATCATACCACCCACAGAGGTAAAAGCGAGCGTAACAGCAAGTGCAGATTGTAGTATTGCGTAAAACATGATGTGGCGGCGTGTACTTTTTCGCCCATGTGTCACGGTTAGCATTGGTATTTTCGCATCGTCATAGTCAGATCGCATGAATAAAGCTAATGCCCAGAAATGCGGTGGGGTCCACATAAAAATCAAAGCAAACATCAAAACTGCCTCAATCGAAACAGAGCCGGTAGCAGCTACCCAACCAATTAA
>CESE01036364.1_pt1 | contig 20903 bp, 11 predicted proteins | sample 350271 | NCBI WGS metagenome assembly CESE01 (sample SAMEA2621536, study PRJEB7988) | marine metagenome | isolation source: saline water (ENVO:00002010), including | reverse complement strand
AGTAAAGTATCCTTTATCATCATCTTTTTCGAAAATCAAACTAAAATCATCAGAAGAAGAGTTAATTGGGTACTGAAGATTGGACACTTCAGACCAAGCCATCTCACCATTAGCATCTGCTTTAAAAACATCTAATCCTCCATATCCCGTATGACCATTTGACGAAAAGTATAATCCTCCATCAGCTCTGATGAATGGAAACATTTCATTTTCAGGTGTATTAATTTCAGAACCAAGATTTACAGGAGTTCCCCAGGCATCGGCTCTTTTATCATAAGTGATATAGTACAAATCCTTTCCACCAAATCCTCCCGGCATGTTGCTGGCAAATAACATGAATTTAGAATCATTAGAAATAAATGGATGCCCTACTGTTGTTGAATCATCTCCTTCCGCTCTAATCGGAATTAAAGTGGGTGTTGCATAATTTTTTCCTTGCTTTTTAGCCCACAAGATGTCACACCCAAATCTGTCGTTGTCTGAAACTTCACATCTTGTGAAATACATGATATCCTTTTTTTTAGTAAATGAAGCTGCTCCCTCATGACTAGACGTATTCACCGTGTTATTTAACACCTTAGGCATGTCCCATTTACCTTTCTTATCTCTTTTAGAAACATAAAGATCTGCAAAATCCTCTCCTGTTATAGGATCAGAATCTCCACCATAAGAGGCAGGTCTACTAGATGATATTACTAACTCATCTCCTTTTTTAGAACTAAGTACTGGCGAGTAATCGTAGTAAGGAGAACAAAGAGCAGCCATTAAAGCTACTTCATATCTAGAGTCAGACTCTTCAATATTTAACGCTGCTGCTTCTGCTTCAGCTGTTGACTTAGCCGCTTTAGCCCCATCTCCGCCATTGTCTTTATACTTATTAAATTGAACGATAGCTTCGTCATACTTACCTTGCTCTAGCAAAGACTCTCCATAAGAGAAGTATACGATAGGGTCTTGCTTATGATACTTAGCAGTAATAGATTTTTTGAAATACTCATCAGCTTCAGAATATCTGTGAGCAAATTTATAACACTCGCCTGTCCTGTAAAGGATCATAGCCTTCGTTTCTATTTCCTTTTCTTTTTTGTAAGCTACTTTATACTTAATAGCAGCTTCATCATAACCTCCATTATCATATTCTAAGTTAGCCTTGACAAGGTATTCAGATTGAGCTTGAACTAACGTAAAAGCCAATAAAGAAATCGTTAAAGTAATTATACGCATAAGTTTCATCCGCTTTAGGTTTTTTTTGTTTACTGAAGGCGAAAATAAAGAATTTAATACTAGTTAAGCAAAAAGAATTTTCAGCCCTTCTGTTTTAGGCTCAATTACGGTTGACAATTTGACCCTTCCTAGCTCATCAGTTATCTATAATCACCTCTTGTACAAAACAGAAAATCCCACTGAAAGATACAGTGGGATTTTAAAGTTTCAATAACAACTATCTCGTAAAGAGAATCTCTCTAAGTTTAGGCAAAGGCCAAATCTCATCATCAACTAGCATCTCCAACCTATCCGCGTGCTCTCTCACTACATCCATGAGGGGCTTTACTTTTTCAGAAAATTCAGCTGCTTGTTTTTCTAAGTCGTTCATTCCTTCGACCTTCTTTCGAACCGCCTTTAACTCATCAATAGCGACCTTAATACCCGTAAGATGAGTACTAATATCTTCAATTAGCTTTATTTGAGTTGTCGCTGATTTTTTATAAGAAGCTCCAAGAACTGCTTTTAAGCCAGTTACATTCTCAAGTAATTTATTTTGATAATTAATGGCTGCTGGAATAATATGATTTTGAGCCATATCACCACAAATTCTAGCTTCTATCTGCAATTTCATTACATAATTCTCAAGTTGAACTTCATACCTCGCGTCAACCTCTTCATTACTTAATACATTCAACGCAGCAAACATTTCTTGTACTTTTTTATTTTTCCATACTTTTAATGCTGACGGTGTGTCTTTCAAATTAGAAAGGCCTCTTTTCTTAGCTTCTTTAACCCACTCTTCCCCATACCCATTCCCTTCGAAACGGATGGTCTTAGACTCTTTAATTAATTTTTGGATTTCCTTTAGAATAGCTTCATCTTTTTTCACTCCATTAGAGATTCTCTTATCTACCTCTACCTTAAATTTATTCAACTGATTAGCTACTATTGTATTTACAACAATCATAGCATTAGCGCAATTAGCTGTAGAACCTACTGCTCTAAATTCAAATTTATTTCCTGTGAAAGCAAAAGGTGAAGTTCTATTTCTATCCGTATTATCCAATAAGATTTGAGGAATCTTACCTATCTCTAGTTTCAACTCCGTTTTATCTTCTGGAGTCATTTTTCCCACTTTTATGTTTTTCTCTAAATCATCGAGGAGCTTACTAAGCTGAGAACCTATAAACACAGAAACTATAGCCGGGGGAGCTTCATGCCCGCCTAATCGATGATCATTTCCTGCTCCTGCAATACTTGCCCTAAGCACATCTGCATTGTCATAAATTGCTTTAATGGTATTTACAAGGAATGTTAGGAATTGTAGGTTTGATTTAGGGTTTTTTCCTGGTCTTAGTAGATTAACTCCCGTGTTTGTGCTTAAGGCCCAGTTGTTATGTTTTCCACTTCCGTTTAATCCTGCAAAAGGCTTTTCATGGAACAAAATCCTGAAGTCATGCTTTTTAGCCACTTTCTCCATTATATCCATAAGAAGAAGATTATGGTCGTTGGCTAAATTAGCCTCTTCAAACATAGGAGCCAATTCAAATTGATTAGGAGCTACCTCATTATGTCTAGTAGTTACAGGAATACCCAATTTATGGCATTCAATTTCATACTCTTGCATGAAAGCCATCACTCTGTCTGGGATAGACCCGAAGTAATGATCATCAAGCTGCTGTCCTTTGGCCGAAGCGTAACCGAAAAGAGCTCTACCTGTTAACGCTATATCTGGTCTAGCATTATAAAGCGCTTTATCAATAAGAAAATACTCCTGCTCCCAACCAAGTGTAGCGTTTACCTTACTTACGTTTTTATCGAAATACTGACAAACTTTAACTGAAGCATCATCTACTGCTTTAAGCGCCTTTAACAACGGCATTTTATAGTCTAAAGCAAATCCTGTATAAGAAATAAATATAGTAGGAATACATAATGTAGTTCCTATTACGAACGCTGGAGATGTAGGATCCCACAACGTATAACCTCTAGCTTCAAATGTGTTTCTAATTCCTCCATTAGGAAAAGAACTCGCATCTGGCTCCTGCTGAACTAACATAGAGCCATCAAACTTCTCTATAGCTCTGCCCTCTGAAGAAGGAGTGAAAAAAGAATCATGCTTCTCTGCTGTACTTCCTGTCAATGGCTGAAACCAATGAGTGTAGTGAGTAGCACCCCTAGACATAGCCCAATCCTTCATAGATGAACCAACCTGATCTGCTATTCCTCTATCAATTCTAGAACCATTAATCATGGAATCCATTACTGAATCGTATGCCTCATCAGTGAGGTATTCTCTCATAGTAGACTGATTAAAGACATTCTGTCCATAATAATCAGAAACTTTTCCTGAGGGAGCTTTTACCTCTAATGGTTTTCGGTGAAACACATCTTCAAGTGCGGTAGTTCGAAACGTTGGCATTTTTTTAATTTTCAGCAAAAATACAAACTACCCCTAAAATAACAGGGGTTCATCACAAGAAAACCTTTATTTATTATCAACACCCCCTGCAGAAATCAAGAACAGGGGAGTAAAACCAAAAACTACTCCTTCATGAGTCTTTTAGAGAACGTCTTATCACCAAGAGTAATCACTGCGTTATACAAGCCTGTAGACTGGTTTTCTAAGTCAATTTCTATTCTTGATGCGGAATCTTTCAACCTAGCGCTTATTAGCTTCACTGCTTTTCCCGACACATCATAGACTACTACTGAGATCTCTCCTTTTAGATCGATACCCTGAAGGTAAAACTTACCTGTAGAAGGATTAGGATAAATTCTAACATCTGCCTTATCAAGTTCAGGCACATTGTCATAAATATTAGTCTCGAAATTAAAATAATGCTTAATTTCTTTCCCGAAGTTATTTTGAAATGATTCAAAATACCATCCGTCCACTTCTCTAATTCTGACATAACCTACCCCATCATTATTAGCAAAGAAGTTTAAACCATCTTCTGCTGAGTCTGTAATGTCCAATAAATAGCATCCCGCATTTAAGGTAAGCGTATCTCTGTAAACAGTGTTCGCCTGCGTATAATTACTAGTCCAATGTGTAGCTCCGTAAATATTCTTCAACTGAACCATTGTTTCTCCTGGAGACGCATTAGTTCTGGTCTCTATTATAATTCGATTGTCGTCTTCATCCTCATCATAACTATACGTGGGAGGTCTGAAGAAATGTGAACTAGCAGCATTGTTACTTTCATTTTGATCAATCCCATTATTAGGATTTATAATTCTAGCCTCAAAGGTCATCATAGCATCCTCATCACCATTATAAAACTCCGCAGACACATTATAAGTTAGCGTAATATCTTCACTTTCCATGAATCCTAAATCACCATTCCATGTAGAAATTTGAAGCTGACCATTTATGCCAAATTCGATTTGACATGAAGTCAATGGCTGAGACCCTTTATTGGTAATTCGAATTACTGGATCATCACATATCGGATTCATTCTACTATTTATTCTAAAATCAGACGGTGCTAATATCTGATCTATCTCTGCATCTAACTCATGATTAATTTCTCCATAAGAGAAAAGTTGCCCCATAAACCAGTAGTTGCCATCAGGGTCATTATCTATATCGTACTCTAAGGTGAATTCATCACCTGTTACAAATTCAGTCAGCTCATGCTCCCTCATTCTTACTGGAGCCCCAGGACACCATCCTGCCCTGTCATAAATCCAAGTTCCTCCCTGTGGATACAAAGGGTTATCCGCACACTCCTGCATCACCTCCCAGTTATATTCGGTATTCCCATTCACCTTTAACTTGTGATTATTAAAACAAAACTCCCCGCAGTTATTTCCAGACCCGAAGCCATGACCTGAGGTGGTAGTTCTCAATTTGAACATATCCTCCTCTGGCTGAACCTGCATTGTCTTCTCTAAAACATTTTCATCCCAAGCTCCCAGCCCCCAATTCCCAGCCCAAACATTCTCTACTCTCTTCACTTCTCTAGGCGGTGTTCCTTCTATAAATAGAAATTTTAAATCTAATAACTCCTGCCAGTTTCCTGCTTCTAATTCCACTTCTCCGCGCAGCAACGGCTCAAAATCTGTCACATCATATATCCAAGTCCATCCTTCCTCTAAATCCAAGCCGATTCCATAAGGTGTAATAAACCTACCAAGCTCGATCCTATTAACAACCTCAAACGGAGGAGAGAAATAACTCAAGTCTTCATTAACTAGCACCACAGGAGTGTCTTCCTCATTGGAAACAGACTCCAATGTCTCTCCATCTAAACCGTATAGATTTGAGAAGCCTAAAGGATATAAAACCTGACTATTTAAAACCTCTATTTCATTTCCATTTACCCCATATTCAATTACAGAGATAGGAGGCAACTCTTCTTCCACTTCATAAAGTACAGATGATTCTATAGTTTCATAGTCTCCAGAAAAGAGAGAGAGCGATGGCTTTATAGCGACTTCATTGTTTAGAGTAGTTAATACAGAACCCGGATAGTTTTGCAACGCTGCATTACCTAAAGACAAACCATCTAAACCAGAAACCTCATTATTTACAGGTTCTCCGTAAGCATGATTAAACCCAAAAAATGCTATCAGATTTTCTACTTGCGGCAAATCTAAAGAATACCCATCATTCATATAAGACTGAATTTCTTCAGCTGTCAATTCTTTATCTAAGACAAAAAAGTCATCCATGGCTCCTCTATAATAATTAGTACCGCCAGCTGATGAGGCAATATTAAACTTAGCGATTCCTGACATGGAGTTATCCTTATCCTCCCCCATTAGCCACTCTTCACCGTTCAAGAAAATTCTCATTTCGCCTGTGTTCGTGTTCTTCGTGAAAGCCCAATGACTCCATTCTCCTTCATAATCCTCTGTACCAGCTTGAGCGTTTATTCTGTCGTAGCCTCCATCTTGTCCAGCATCCCAATACACCTGACCATTACTCCATGGATTGTGACAGTTTAAAACCCGCTGGTTATCTGAATTAACTCCTTCAAAGGTTGAGTTGTTTTCAGGTTGAAATGCTGGGTTACCATACAACCAGTAACCTATGGTTACTTCTTCATCCACGGTTTCAAAAACCGAAGGAGGAATGCTTACTTGGTCTTCACCGTCAAAAACGATGTACTTTTCTTCTGCTGAGGCTGACATTAATGAATTCCCCGTACTTCCCAAAATGCTAAACTGATCCTCACTAGAATCGAAAGAAAAATCGACCAACAGGCCTGACGCTCCATCCCACTCCATAGGCGTGTCTAAGAAAAAGTCGATTGCTCCTGTAGAAAAGGAAAACGAAGGGTGAGTAAAATTATCTTCAAGGGCATCATTGACCATTTCAGTAGGAGCCTCATTAAGCCATGAAGTTCTTATTTTGAGATTACTTAAGGTAGATTCACCTTCAAAGTTTAATGACATTTTCTGAATCATGACATCTAATGCTACTGCTCCTAAGTCCTCATTAGGATAATAGAACTGAACTCTCGTAGGTGTGTCTGCAGATATTAAAATACCTTCTTCCATCCCACTATTTACTGAAAACTCTTCTTCTGAAATTACATTACTTATCTCTGTCTGCAAGAAATCAAGAGTGAATGTGTTCACCAGTGGAATAGATGAAAAAGACATTTCATCAAACTCTAAATTGTTAGCCAAATAACGTGGATGAGAAAGCGCATTAGAATCTAACTCGCCCGTATGCTGATATAAAAAAGTATGTGATGTATAATCCCATTCTCCACAATCAAAACCTAAACCGCCAGCTGTTCCATCCTCGAAACACTTCAATGTATAATGCATTAGGATCTTCTGATATGACGTCCCATCATCTTCAGGGAAATCGAAATACCTTCTACCCGGAGAATCATAATTAGTTTCTGGGTTGTTTTGTGCATCAAAAGTGTATGTCTGAACAATCAATGTATCTCCAGGATCGGCACTAACATGTAAAGAGAATAAAATGAACACCGTGATGATAAGTAGTAATTTCTGCATGGTTTGAGGTTTTATCTTCATCAAAAGTAAACAAACTAATTAGTCTGTCATTACCCTATAAAAACATTCCAGTTACATAACATCAGAAACTTTAAGCTACTTATTAGATTAAACCGGTTTTGACTTTTAGGGACCCACACAGAAATGATACCTTTAGAATTACGAAATAGATCTCAGCCTATTAGACTAGTTTCCGAAAACACCAAGTCTCATAAAAAGAGAAGAACCTCTAATTTGACATTAGATTTAATAGGGTAAGCTGGAGTGAAATTAGTTACGCATTTCTCTATCTTCTAGCATAGGCACGAAGCTGAATTCCCCGAACCTTTCTACACTAAAATCTGTTTCTGAGTTTTTGGTAAGCCTCAGCATTTCTTGTGAGTTTCCTTGCCCTACAGGAATAACTAACAGACCCCCGACTTTAAGCTGTTTCAGCAAAGCATCTGGAACTTCTGGAGCGCCACACGTAACTAGGACTCTATCATACGGAGCGAAAGCTGGCTTGCCTTTATACCCGTCACCATAGTATCGCTGAGCCTTTACGCGCATTTTACTTAGGAGACTATCTGTTTTTAAAAACAAAGACTTCTGCCTTTCAATAGAAAACACTTTAACGCCAAGCTTAGCCAACACCGATGTTTGATAACCGCTTCCTGTCCCTATTTCCAACACCTTCATTCCTGGACTAACGTTTAGAATGGATGTCTGAAAAGCTACGGTATAAGGCTGAGAAATAGTTTGGTCAGCTCCTATCGGAAATGCCTTGTCTTCATAAGCGAACTTTAAAAAAGCACTACTCATGAAAAAATGTCTAGGTACTGCCTCCATGGCCTCTAGCACATCTTCATTTTTTATTCCTTTTAATCTCAGCTGGGCTAATAAATTCCTTCTGAGCCCTTTATGTCTATATGAATCTTCCATTTACTTAAAGGGAAAGTAACTTTTATCTTTTAGAGTCTTTGACTCTAAAATGAATTCCATTAACTTTTGATTGTCAAAAAGACTTTAGATTATTTTCGTAGAAAAAAGCAGGTGGAGCCATTAAAACTAGGATTAATAGGAGTAGGTCATTTAGGAGAAATTCATTTGAAGTGTCTTCTATTAATTCCTGAACGTTTCGAGATAGTAGGCTTTTTCGACTTAGACCCGGAAAAATCATCTAAAATCTCCATAAGTCAAGGAATTAAATCATACAACAGTATTGAAGAGTTAATCGCTGATTCTGATGTAATAGACATAGTAACTCCCACTTTGGCACATTATGATTGTGCCGTATTAGCTTTGAATGCTGGTAAACATGTTTTTATAGAAAAGCCCATCTCGCATACTGTGGCTGAGGCAGAAGAGTTGGCTAATTTAGTAAGGTCCTCTGGCTTAAAACTACAAGTAGGCCATGTGGAAAGATTCAATCCAGCTTATATTTCTGCGTCATCACATTTATCTAAGCCCGTTTTTATAGAAGCTCACAGATTATCGGAATTCAACCCTAGAGGTACAGATGTACCTGTAGTACTCGATTTAATGATTCACGATTTAGATATCATTCTTCATACCGTGGATTCCGAAATAAAAGAAATCCGTGCTAGCGGAGTAGCTGTAGTTAGTGAGACACCGGACATTTGCAACGCTAGAATAGAATTTGAAAACGGATGCGTGGCTAACCTAACTGCAAGCAGAATATCTCTGAAAAACATGAGGAAAACTAGATTCTTTCAAAAAGACGCGTATATAACTGTAGACTTTTTAAAGAAGCAGACAGAGATCCTGAAAATAAAAGATCTCCGTGGAGAACCTGATCCTTTTAGTGTAGTAATGAATTTAGGCGAGGGGAAAACGAACAAGGAAATATCATTCGAAAAACCAACAACACCTCCCGACAGCAATCCTATTAGAGATGAGCTCTTTTCCTTCTCTGAAAGCATTATAAATGACACTGAACCTCAAGTAACTATAAATGACGGATTAAGAGCCTTAAAAGTAGCTTATATGATATTGGATAAAATTTCTTCTTAGGTTTATACTAAGCAAGTAACCTTGCTCGTTATTTTAAATGAAGAGCTTTTTATTCTTCATGTAAAACCTTTAAACCCAAAATAGCTTAAACGAATGCCGCAAATCTCTATTTTCGCGGCTTCTTTAAAGAATGTCCGAGATGAATAATCCTTTCCTTTTTATCCTTTTAACTGCTATTTTATTTAATAGCTGTTCCTTGTTTGACAGAAAGGAAGAGTTACCTGCTTTTTTAACTATTAGTGAATTTGACCTAGAAGTGGGCCCATTTCAGGGAAGCTCTAGCTCTAACATTACGGAAGTGATGGTTTCTATAGATGGAAATACTCTCGGCTTATTTGAATTACCTGCTACTATTCCTGTTTTGGCTAATGGGACTAAAGAAGTAATCTTCTCTGCTATTATAAAGCAAAACGGAGTTAGCTCGGACAGAGTATCTTATCCGCTTTACCGTTCTTTCACCACAAACGTGAACTTTATACCTTTGGATACTACACTCATAGCCCCTACGACCACTTATTTTGAAGGACTCGAGTTTTGGACTGAAGAGTTTACAAGTTCTATTGATTTTGAGGAGTCTGAGGCGAGTGAAGGAAGACTTATTCTAGTTTCTGGAGAATTGGCCTTTGACGATCCTACTCCCGGGGTTTCAGGAAATCCTTCTAGCGCATTTATAGAGTTGGAGTCTGATGAAAATTATTTCTTCGCAGAGACAGAGGAAAGCCTCGAGCTACCTTTCGGTCAACCGGTATTTGTAGAGTTGGACTATGCCAGCAATCACCCTTTTACGATAGGAGCCAGAGCTTCTGTGCAAACTGCAGAAGCTCTTGATGACCTAGTTATTATCTTACCTTCCTCTGAAAATGAGCAGGTATGGAAAAAAATATACATTAATGTCACCAACTTTGTGGCTGAAAACTCAGGAGCTACTGAGTTTGAAATCTACTTAACACTAAATCGCTCCAGTTCATACCCTGACCCTGAAGTGTACCTTGATAATGTAAAAGTTGTCTACTGACATGAACGTAAAATTACAGACCATAAAATATATTTTACTCGATGCTTTGGCAGCCGCTTTAGCTTGGTTTTCCTTATTCACATATAGAAAGCTGTACATAGAGCATGCTCCCATAGAGTTTAACCCGAACTTTTTTTATGCCTTATTACTAATTCCTGTTTTCTGGATCTCGCTTTATGTATTACTGGGTTTATACGCTGATATTTACAGAAGGCATCGATTAAAAGAATTAGGCCAGATCATTTCTGTCTCAGGCTTGGGAGTAATCGTATTATTCTTTGCTTTTATTCTAGATGATCAGATTTATAATTACAAAAATTATTATGAGTCAGTTCTAGTTCTATTCGTGAGTCATTTTTTCTTTACTTTTTTATTTAGAATTACTCTAACATCACAAACAGTAAAGAGAGTACACTCTGGAAAAATCGGGTTTAAAACGCTCATTTTAGGTGGTAATGATAGAGCTCTAGCTATGTATGAAGAGATTCTTCATCTTGAAAAATCTCCTGGATTTAAATTTATAGGGTTTGTTAAAGTTAATGGAGTAGATAATGTTTTAGAAAAGCATCTCCCTAAACTAGGAGCCTATTCAGACCTTTCTAATATCGTTGTCAAAAACCAAATTCGCGAGGTAATTATAGCCTTAGAGTCTAGTGATCATAAAAAAATAGGGGAAATACTTAACCAGCTAGAGGGGTTAAATGTAAAGCTTAAAATAGTGCCTGATATGTATGATATTATGAGCGGCTCTGTGCGCATGACAAGTATTTTTGGACTACCTCTTATTCAGGTAAACCGCTCTATAATGCCTCAGTGGCAGTTTACGCTAAAGCGATTAATGGATTTTTCTTTTTCCACTCTGGCCATCCTTCTCCTGTCTCCTGTCTATATATTAATAGCTGTATTGGTGAAGTTAAGTTCCCCCGGCACGATCTTCTTTAAACAACAAAGAATAGGACTACACGGTAAACCTTTTACTATTTATAAGTACAGAACTATGGTAGAAAATGCTGAAGCTAAAGGACCTCAGCTAAGCAGTAGTAATGACTCGCGGATAACAAAACTTGGTAAATTTCTTAGAAAGACCAGGCTAGATGAATTCCCTCAATTCTTCAATGTGATTAAAGGAGACATGGCGTTAGTTGGCCCTAGACCTGAAAGACAGCACTATATAGATTTAATAATGGAACAGGCTCCTCACTACAGACATCTTCAGAAAGTAAGACCAGGGATCACTAGCTGGGGTCAGGTCAAGTATGGGTATGCAGAGAATGTAGAGCAGATGATTCAGAGACTTAAATATGATGTCATTTACATCGAGAACATGTCTTTATCTGTAGATTTCAAAATTCTATTTTACACCATTCTCACGGTTTTAAAAGGAGATGGTAAATAGAATTTAAAAAGAAGGATACTCCCAGGCAGTTCTGTATGAACCGCTTTTCTCTACGAAATCTAAAAACTCTCCAAAAAACCTGTCTGCACCTACAGTAGCGCTATCTCCGATTAAAATTAATTTCTTTCGTGCTCTCGTCATAGCTACGTTCATCCTTCTGTAATCTTTAAGAAAACCTATGACTAACTCATCATTGCTACGCACTAGAGAAACTATTATCACATCCCTCTCCTGCCCTTGAAATGCATCTATAGTGTTTATATTATTTTCAAATTCAGGAAGAGCGTCCTTCAAGTAATTTACCTGACCTCTGTATGGTGATATTACTCCTAAGGAAAGGCCATCTATATGCTGAGATAGCTCGCCTAATCTTTCTTTAATTAATTCGGCCTCTTTCTCATTTCTTAGACTTTTCCCACTTTTGGAAAAAGTCTCATTATACCCACATCCAGCTGTATCTATAAACTCTACCGGCATAAAACCGTCAGATTTAAATCCATGCTCTTTAACTGATGAATCTGCTTCTAGTTCATTTTCATAAAACTGAGAATTACTGAAAGCCATAATAGACTTATCCATTCTGTATTGAGTTTTTAGTTTTTGAGTCCTGTCAATTGTCTTATTCATAATGAGCTCTAACAACGAAGTGCTCAGTCCTTTTTTAGCCACTTGGTCATTCTTAACCAAAGGTGGAAGCTGAAAAGGATCTCCCGCTAAAACTAACTTTTCTGCTCTTTTAAATGGAGTAAGAGCAGCCGGAATTAGCGCCTGAGCAGCCTCATCTATAAACGCTGTTTTAAATTTAAACTCCCGTAAAACTTCACTGTCACTTCCTATTAGAGTAGTGGCTATTACCTGGGCAGACTCTATTGTTTTTTGGATGAGATATTTCTCGGTTTTTCGCGCATCCTGAATTAAGTCTCTGCTTTCCTTATACCACATCTTTCTATTCTCTCTATCTTCAGCGTTAAACGAACGTTTATATTTCTCTGCCTTTTTTCTAGCATCTTTAGCTCGCTTTTTCAAGTCTTTGATGAACTTATATTCAACCTGCTCCTGAATCTTCAAATCTATTTGAGCCTTCTGGACTTCCTCATCTACTCGAGCTATATTTCCTATTCTCACTACATCTAGCCCTTCTTTCATCATACACTTGACTAAATGATCTACAGCAGCATTACTGTTAGCAGTAACTAAGGTTCTTCCTTCTCTCTTTACTGCCTGCTTCACACACTGAACCAGCGTGGTGGTTTTACCTGTTCCTGGAGGACCATGAATTATGGTGAAGTCTTTAGAATGCATACTGGTAGTTACAGCATCATTTTGCCATTCGTTTAGCTTAGGGCTCTCAAATTTTTCTTGAAGAATTAAGTCACCTAGACTTTCATCTCCCCACATTTTCTTGAGTACACTTTTCTGATGATTATCCTCTGAGTTTATCAAAACATTTAAAGTGTGCTCCATAACTTTATAGGTTCTATCATCTACCGTGATATCTATTCCTATTCTTCCTTTCTCTAATTCCTCAGGATATTCATCCGAATTAGTAAGCAAGATAAGTTTGCCTTTCTTCACATTCCTAATCGTGGCAGAAAGCACATGATTACTCTTTATGTTATCTTCAGAATAGAAAACAGAGACTACTCCTCCAACATTAAATCTATGATTGTCTAATTCCGCATCTAGGTCAAATGTGATTTCTAAATTCCCTCCTAGGCCATAAGAATTATCACTCACATTTAAGGGGAATAAACACTTGCCTAATGTTTTCCTTTCATGAATGCTCTTATTCGTTAGCAGCTCCTCTAATTTCTTTACCTCGTAAGCCTTTTCTTCTGCCAATAGCTTAGAGAGCTCTACTAATCCATCAAAATATTTCATGTTACAAAATTAAAAAGGGAGTCAAACTAAGCTTGACTCCCTTCAATTTTTTATTAAGAGTTTTTGTGTTATCTCAAAATGGTAATGGTTCCATCAAATGCTTCTCCTGATTCCAGTGTGAGCACATAAAAATAGGTACCATCAGAAACCCCTCCTCCATTAGGATCCCATAAACCATCATATTTAGTGTCCTCAAATACGATTCCTCCCCATCTATTGAAGACTACTAAATGAGCATTTCCCTGAAACTCTATTCCTTTTATTTGAAAAGTATTATTGAATTCATCGCCATTAGGAGTGAAAATATTAGGAATAAAGACATCACACGACGCTTCCTGTATGGTCAGAGAAACCGACTCTTGAATTCCACATCCAAATGCAGTAAGAACGAATGTACCACCTTCTTCAGTTATAATACTAGGTTCATTCCCTAACCCTTCCAGAGACCCATCTGGGCCCTCTAGCACCCAATTAACTGAATCTAAAAGATTAAAATTTAACGCGGAAAGAATAGACTGATCACCAGGACACCAGTCTGTAGCCGTTATATCTGCCACCGGACCATCTAAAAGAGAAATAGTAATATCTGCGGAGCTAGCACACTCAGGAAAACCATTTAGATATGCCGTGAATGTATAGGTAGTATTGCTAGTAACATCAGAAACATCAGGATTTACGATATCATCAGCAGTTAAGAAAACTCCTGGTGTCCATTCATAAATCAGATTAGGTGAAATACTATTGTTAAATTCTACTGAACCATTCATACTTAGGGATTGTTCTGGACAGATACTAAAGTCTTCGTCTGTTGACGCTATTAATTCTGAAATCTCCACATTGACGTCAGTAGTATATTCACACCCATGGTTATCTATGGCATGAAAAGTATAAAGATACTCTCCAACTTCTGTAAACTCTGTCACCATATCGTTACAGTCTTCTAGCGTAGTAATAGGGCCATCATTCACCGTCCAGAAAGTACTATCACAGTCAGCACCTATAGTAGGAGTAAATGATAAATCCTCAATCGGATTGACCACCCCCAATAGAGAAACCTCACTTCCTAAGCATGACAATAAATCGACTGAAGTACCCGCAAAAGACGGAGCCTCACTCACTTGTACTAATACATCTATGGCGTTACCATTATTACAGTCGTTATCATCCAGCACAAATAACTGGACAACATATTCTCCAGCATCTGAATATGAATGAGTAACCAAAGGCCAGCTGACTGCATCTGAAGTCGTATCTCCAAAATCCCAAATAAAGCTAGCTAAAGAAGTTCCTTCCGTAAACACAGAAGGAGAACCGTCTAATGCGATCTCCTCATCGACACATATCCTCCATGGTAATTCTGAATCTATGCTAACATACACGATAGGCTCGCTTACGACTAAGTTTGTAATTACTATAGAATCACAATCAAGAGCTGAAGTGTAAATATCTTCATATGTCCCCGCGACAGTATAATTACTCGCTCCTTCTGTATAGGTTTCTCCATTACAGATACCCACATTTACTACGTTTGTCACCAAAGGAATCACTGTTATTTCTGCTGTTATTATGGAATCGCAGCCATTTACCGAAAGAAAACTATTTACCACCGTCTGACTAGAGAAGTAAGTATTACCCATGTAATCTACAGACTCACATCCAATTAAATCCTCTGACAAAATTGTTAAATCTTCAGGATTGTCTAGTTGGAAAGAAGCTTCAGAAGTACAATCATCTGAATCGGTAACATAAACAATATACTCACCTGCACACAAGTCACTAAAAGTTTGTTCTATTGAACTGTCAACAACTACAGTGATTACAGAATTATCTATTGAATTCTCTAGTGAGTAATCAAACGGAGCCAAACCGGTTCCTTCAATGATTATTTCCCCATCACATTCATTAAAGCATGATATCTCTAAAACTGAATAGTTAGGCTCTTGATCACATACAATATCACAATTGGTAGATCCTGTTCCTGCGATTTGTTGTAAAGTGATATTTTGAATTACACTTGCATAATTAGTGATTAGCATTACGTACACCTCACCAGTTTGCCCATTTGGTATACTAGGATACTCATCTTCGGTCGGAGAATAACTACAATCGACAACGCTTCCATTTACAGAAGTGGGAGCTTGACCTAAATTACCACAAGCACCTTGAGCATCATCTAAATCATCAAAAGGCCCCCAGATAATAAAATCAATATCAGCGGGAGCATTAAGATTCATATCAATATTTCCAGAGTCTTCTATTTCCAGATAATACCACGTTGGATTAGGAGTTAAAATCAAACAATTGTAATTATTCCCCGGATCTAAATCATCCGCATAACCCCCATTTGAACTTGCGGTAAAGAAAAGACCATCATCTGAGCAAATAGGATCCATGCCTAAACACGATGTCGGAGGGGGGACATACTCTAAGTCACAATCTGCTGTAAAGCTGTAGCTGTTACCTTCGGAGGGATTTGTTCCAGAGTTAAATAGTTGCGTGCCGTTATAGGTCAGAATATAAGAGATTTCGCTTTCCCAAAAACCACCACCACTGGTGTAAAAAATTGATATATTATCATCCGTACATGCTTCAAATGCAAGTGTTGCAATAGAACCTACTACAGATCCTGTTGCTATCGTAAATCCGTTCACTTGGGCGTTTACTGTAGAACCATCCCATCCATCCCCAAAAGAATCAGACATTAAAATGCTATATGAACAACATTGAGCATTTAAAATGTTCACATTTAAGTCGAATAAACATGTGAATAGTATACTGCTAAACCCTAGCAGAACTTTCAAGAGAGAAAAATTCGATTGCATTTGAGTACTTTTAATTATGGTTTATAATACTAGGTGGAAATTACGAAAAAAACAGCTAATGAACCAATATCACTTTGTTTACGTTGATAATTGAATTGATATTCAAAATCAAGGCACAATACAGGAAGAACCATAGTTGATATGATTAAAATCATACTGAGCAACATCGAAATTGATTTTGTTTATATCTCCAAACTAGCACTGCCGTCTGAGGTATCCAATGTTATTTGGCACCTAAAACACTCATATTACAAATTAAAAAGGGAGTCAAGCTAAGCTCGACTCCCTTCAGTTTTTTATTAAAAGTTTTTGTATTATCTCAAAATGGTAATGGTTCCATCAAATGCCTCTCCTGATTCCAATGTGAGCACATAAAAATACGTGCCATCAGAAACTTCTCCTCCTTTAGGATCCCATAAACCATCATATTTGGTGTCCTCAAATACAATTCCTCCCCATCTATTATAGACTACTAAGTGAGCATTATTCTGAAACTCTATTCCTTCTATTTGAAAAGTATTATTGAACTCGTCGCCGTTAGGTGTGAAAATATTAGGAATGAATACATCGCATGGCACTTCCTGAACGACCAGAGTGTCCGTAACTTGAATACCACATCCAAATGCAGTAAGAACGAATGTCCCACCTTCTGTAGTGATAAGACTAGGTTCATTCCCTAGCCCTTCTAGGGGGTCTAGTAATGTCCAATTAACTGAATCTAAAAGGTTAGTATTGACCGCAGAAAGAATAGACTGATCACCGGGGCACCACTCTGTAGCAGCTATATCTGCCACCGGACTATCTATAGGAATAACAGTAATCTCTGTGGAGCTAGCACACTCAGGAAAACCAGCTGGATATGCCATGAATGTATATGTCGTGACACCAGTAACATCAGAAACATCAGGATTCACATTATCATCAGCTGTTAAAAAAACCCCAGGTGTCCATTCATACACTATATTAGGTAGAACACTATTGTTAAAGCCAACTGAACTATTCATGCTTACTGACTGTCCTGGACAGATTGTGAAATCACCATCAGCCGAGACTGCTAATTCTGAAACTTCCACATTAACATCAGTGGTATATTCACATCCATGGTTATCCATTGCATGAAAAGTATAAAGATACTCTCCAGCTTCTGTAAATTCTGTCACCATATCGTTACAGTCTTCTAGCGTAGCAATAGGACCATCATTCACCGTCCAGAATGTACTATCGCAATCAGCACCTATGCTAGGAGTAAAGGATAAGTTCTCTGGATACAATGACGGATCGAAAGCCAGCGACCAGTCAAAGATAAAGCCATTGTCATTAGCCAGATTATCACAAATCTCTATACTCCAAACACCATTTAACGGACAGCCTATGAAATTAGACCAAGGGCTCTCGCTTGAATAAGTTCCCGAAGGCAAAAAGTCCTCTCCTATTCCTGCTTCTTCCCCCCATGTGCCTAATGTAGCATCTACTGCCCAGTAATAATCATAACCAACTCCTTGAGAAACTTCATCACCTAAGAAAGGTTCTCCTAAGTCATTTCCTCCTCCTTGGTTAGCATGAGCAAGCATTGACTGACCGTTTGGACATATAAAGGTGATGGTCAAATCACCCATATAAGAATGTTCGAAATTAATAAAGAAGTTTATCAAGTCCGATACCTCTGTAATTTCTTGGTCTGCCAAAAATCCTGTTACTAAGATTTCAGAATCAAAACATTGACTTTGATCATCAGGAATAAATAACGCTCCTCCAAAGTTAGAACTAGGAACCGTACTCCATTGAGTAGGGGAAACGGCTCCTTCCAGCATTACTTCACTTCCTAAGCAAGCCAATATAGCTGGACTTGTACCTTCAAAAGAAGGAGTTGTACTAACCTCTACTAAAACATCTATAGTATTACCACTGTTACAATCATTATCATCTACTACGAACAGTTGTATGATGTAAGCTCCTGCCACGGGGTAAGAATGACTGACAAGAGGCCAGCTAATCTCATCCGTTATGTTGTCTCCAAAATCCCAAGTATGACTACCTAAAGATGCACCCGCTGCAAAAACAGTAGGTGAGCCATCTAAGGTGATTTCTTCATCTACACAAATTCTCCAAGGAAGAGTTGAATTTATATTCACATCCACTATAGGCCTAACACAAGGAGGTCCACACGAGATTTCAGCACTAAAGTTACCAGTTCCTTCAGCATCAGAAGACCAAACTAACGTGATACAACCATCTATTGAACTGGTAATATCTGTTGTCTGTAAGTCATTCCCCATAAAAACACCGATTTCAGGAGCGCTCGTATCAGCACCATCATAAATAGTCATAGAATCTCCAGCTCCCAGAATAAAGCTATTCCAATAAAGATTTATAATGGTTTCGGGATCCTCAGCGCACAAGGTCATAGTGAAGTTTTCATTATTCTGGTAATCATTCAATGCGATTCCTGTATCTAATAAAAACCCTCCACACCCTTGAACAGAGCCGTTAGCTATAGCTATCTCCTGACCTAACGAACAAAAGCTCGCGCATAGCAAGCTTATCAACAGCAGTAATTTATTCATGCTTAGTTATTTGCAGATGTGTTTATTAGATGTCTTTTGAATAACACCTCTTGACGATGCTTAGCTTTTATAAAAATAGCTTTATTCTCAGTTATTTTAATCATCGTATTCTTCTCAGGAGCTACGATTAAGTTAAAGTCATACATAGTAATATCGAAAGTGATTTTACTCACCTCTTCTGAAATGGCATTTCCCTCTGCGTCTATAACCTCTGAGGCATCTAATGTAATTTCACCTTGCTTAAAATCAGAAATAAATCTAAATCCATTTTCAGAAACCCACTCCATGTATAAAGGATTGTCCGCTGAGACTTCTGTATTTTGGTCTGTTTGACTTAGCGCTGAAGCTATACTGAACACTGTAAATAAAGTGGTAAATAAAAATTTCATTTTTGATTGATTTTCCGGTTTATAACTAGATGCCCTAAAGTACAGAAAGGTTGCCTACCAAGAAAAATTTATTTAGCTAACTTCGCCCCGTTTAGAAACTCATTGTATGCTAGAATTAATAAAAGTAACTGATAAAAAGACAGCAAAAATTTGGTTAGAATTCGGTTCCGAAATCTATAAAGACCTACCGTCCTTTGTTCCCTATGTAAAACAAGACATTGCTAAAATCTTTAACCCTACTAAAAACAAAGCTTTTGAAGCTGGAAAGGCCATCCGATGGATAATTAGAAAGGATAATGTTATTTCTGGCAGAATAGCCTGTTTTATAGAAAAAAAGTACTCGAAAGGAATGGAACAGCCCACGGGAGGAATCGGGTTTTTCGAGTCCATAAATAATAAGGAAGTCGCTTTTAAACTCCTAGATGCGGCCAAAGAATGGCTTGCATCTGATGGAATTGAAGCTATGGATGGGATAGTGAACTTCGGTGAGAAAAACATGTTCTGGGGAACTTTGATAGAAAATTTCACTGACCAGAATACGTATGGAATGAATCACCATCCAAAATATTATAAAGAATTTCTCGAAGAGTACGGGTTCCAAATATATTATAAACAGCTCGTATACTATAGAGATATGCATGTTCCTATGCAAGAAGTATTTCACAGAAAACGAAACTCTATAGATCCCGAAAAAAACTACTCAGTGAGTAACTGCAGAGGAAAGTCACTAGAAAAAATTGGTGATGATTTTCTGACTGTATATAATAACGCGTGGGGTGGTCATCATGGATTCTCTCCCATGAAAAGAGCACAAGCTCAGAGAACAATGAAATCCCTTAAACCAATTATGGACAGAGATATCCTGATTTTCGCTTATGACGGTGAAAAACCAATAGGATTCCATATTAACATTCCTGAGCTAAACGATATTTTTAAATACATCAATGGAAACTTAAATCTCATAGGAAAGCTTAAATTCTTATATCACAGGTGGAAAAAAACGCCAAGCACGATGGTAGGAATCGTTTTCGGTGTAGATAGAGATTATCATGGAAAAGGAATCGAGTCTGCTCTAATTATGTTTGGCGTAGAAAACATAGTGCCACAAGGGAGGTACAACCAAACTGTTATGACTTGGATAGGGGACTTTAATCCGAAAATGATAAAAGTATGCGAAAATTCGGAGGCTACTGTTTATAGAACTCTAGCGACATACCGATATTTGTTTGATAGAGAAAAAGAATTTAAAAGAGCTCCAAACGCAAGCTAATGAGCTATTTAAAAAATTAAATAAATAGTTGGACTTTTCCTTTTTTTATTCAAGGTTACCCTATTATATTTGCACTCTCAAAAAAAGAGACTGATCTCTTAGCTCAGCTGGTAGAGCATATCCCTTTTAAGGATAGGGTCCTGGGTTCGAACCCCAGAGGGGTCACTAAAAGCTTCAACATTAGTTGGAGCTTTTTTTATATTTTGCATTACGGTAAAACTCTGATTAGAGCAGAGAGTAAAAGTCACCTGCCCAGGTGCTGAAATTGGTAGACAGGCATGGTTGAGGGCCATGTGTTCTTATGGACGTGCGGGTTCGAGTCCCGCTCTGGGCACTAAGCCGTTCTTAAAAGAGCGGCTTTTTTT
>CESE01063194.1_pt1 | contig 20913 bp, 19 predicted proteins | sample 350271 | NCBI WGS metagenome assembly CESE01 (sample SAMEA2621536, study PRJEB7988) | marine metagenome | isolation source: saline water (ENVO:00002010), including | reverse complement strand
CCACCACTCATACCAACTACCACTCGTTTCACAAGGCAAAAGTATGTTTTCTAGTTGCCTTTAAAGTTCATTGAATGCTAATTATTGCTTTCCATAAAATTGATGATAAAACTCAATTATCGGAGCTGAATCAATTTTTAATTATTGCGTAAACACTATACATTTGAAGTTCTAATAAATGCTTGTACCATGCTCCGAATACTCACTACCATTCTTGTCTTAATGCTGTTTAACTCAGCAAATGCTCAAAATTTCGCACTTCAGTTTAACGGTTCAAATTCTGTTGTTGTTCCCGATTCTTCCAAAGTGGAAATTGTAAACGGGTCGGGAATAGTTTTTAGCCTTTGGGTAAAAGCCGATTGGTCAACGGATAATTTTTATGTTTTTGATTGGGCCGATTCGTTAAATTACAAACAAGGAAACGATAACATGCGTTTCAATTTGCAAGGAATTAAAACTGGAGTAGCTCGATTTGGATTTTATTTTAATTCAGCTTCACCAACAACGGTTGAGGCTAATTTATCGTCCAATAATAACGAATGGACAAATATTGTTTGCGCTTTAACGCCAAAAAGTATTGGCTCTGTAACTTCTACCTATCTGCAAAGTATTTATATAAATGGAGTATTGCAAGATAGTACCACAACAGTTGTCGCTGCTATAAATACAGGAAATAATTCCATTCATATTAATAAAGGAAGTCACTTTAGAATAGGCAGTCGATACGGAGAGGATACGTTGACTTTTTATAAAGGTGCTCTGGATAATTTTCAAGTATCCACATTTGGTTTAACTCATGCACAATTGAAAACATTGATTTGTGATAAAAATGCGCTGATGTCTCAAGCAGTATTGTTTTATGGATTTAATGATGGCTCAGGAAATAATGCTTCGGATAGTTCAATTAGCAAGGCAGATGGATTAGTGAAAAATGGATTATGGGTTTCAGGAGCTACAAATTCAAACAATTTAATCCCAGTATTATCCTTTATAGATGTTACAAAATCGCCTTCTTTAGAAGCTAAGTTTACGAATACCAGTATGCATGCAAGTACTTATAAATGGACTTTTGGAGATGGTGATTCAAGTACCAATACCAACGAGTATCACAGTTATCCCAGGCCAGATACTTTTAAAGTCTGTCTTGAAGGTCAAAACGACTGCGGAAGAATTGGAAATAAAATATGCAAGGACGTTATCATCATTTGTCCAGAACCAAATATCAAACTAAAAAGTACAGTTGTAGGCAATAAAGCCATTTTCCGTGTAGATACGGCATCCAATTATTATTTATATGCATGGGATTTTGGAGATAAATCTTGGGCGCGATCAGGCGCAGGATTAAGCGAAATTTTTTATGAATTTCCAACTAACGGAGCATACACTATATGCGCCGCTGTGCGAAGTACCTGCGGAAGAGATACTTCTTGCAGATCAATCTTAATAGGTCCAACGGGTTTTGTAAGCCCTGTAAAAGCTGAGGGGTTTAGTGTTTATCCAAATCCTTTTGCCGATAATTTTAATATCAATAATCTAACAGGAAAAGAGTTTGATTTTGAAGTAGTTAATTCACTTGGATCCGCTATTGTAGAAAATAGTACAGTTACAAATACGGTTTTAATCTCTAGCGAATCTTGGACTCCAGGAGTCTATTTTCTGCGCATTTTCTCAGGTGGCAACTCCACCGTTCATAGGTTGGTAAAACAGTAAGTTCTTCATGAACTATGGTTATTTTTGTTTGCAGTAAGGCAATTATGAGACGTATCTTATTTTTATTTTTTTTGGTTTTTCTAGGAATTCAGGTTATTCGAATGGATTACGATCTTCCAGAGTCTCTTCCTGAAAATGATTTAATTGCACTTACGAACCCCACATTAGAGTTGGTTAACATTCATTCAAAGTCTTGCTTTAATTGTCATTCGTACACAACTAATTTCACTTGGTATTCCCAATTGGCTCCACTTAGTTGGGTGATAATGAATAATGTCATAGAAGCTAGAAGGCTTTTCAATTTTTCTAAAAATAATTAAATGATTGAAAAATTTGCTAAAGAAGCGGAATATGAAATTAACAAAGGTGCAATGCCTTTAACTCCATATACTTGGACGCATAGTGGGGTAGATCTCAATGATGAGGAGAAAGCAGTTATGATAGAATGGCTGAATAATGTTGGCTACTAATCCTTTTTGAGTTTGTCCCTAAAAAAGCTTCTTTTTCTTACTACTCAATTGCCCTTTCCACCTGAAAGCGGCGGTGTAATTAAGAGTTTTCACCTCCTCCAATACTTTTGCCTGCACCATGAGGTAGCTTTAGGAACGCTGCTCAAAAACGATGATAAAAACGTTCAATCGACATTATTAACCAAGGTATCCTTAGCAGACTATATTGGGGTTGAAATAGTATCTGAACGGAATGCAGTAAATTATTTGAAAAGTGTTTTAGTCGGGAAAACCTTAAATGAATTCCGTAATTTCTCTAGTGAATTTAGAGTAAAAATTGAAACTCAGTTGATTGATACTGATCTGGTTTTTGTAGACCACTTCGAAATGTTTCAATATATCCCCAATAATTATTCTGGGAAGGTAGTTTTTCATGAGCACAATGCTGAATGGTTGCTTTGGGAACGGTTTTCAAAAATTGAAGAAAATCCTATAAAATCATTTCTTCTGAGATTTGAATCTAAGAGAATCCGCAAAAAAGAAATTGAATTTGTAAATCGATCCAACATCACTTTTGCTTCGCCAAATGATAAAAATCAACTTCAAAAAAACGGCGCAGAGGAGCAGAAATTAGAAGAGACCTATCATTTGGGAAACGATAGTTTACTGGAACTCCCCAATCCTAACTATTCAACTCTGCCTAATGATATAATATTTATGGGTACACTAAGTTGGGAGGCAAATGTTGACGGATTACTCTATTTTTTAGCTGATATTTTCCCGATAATATTAACTATCAATCCGGATATAAAACTCAACATTGTAGGTCGTAAGCCAGATTACAGGCTCCTTGAAGCAGCTGAAAAACACGCTAAGAATATAGTTTTTCATGGCTTTATCGATAATATTGAAGATGTATTTAAACTGGGAAGAGTTTTTATTCTTCCATTGAGGTTTGGTAGTGGTATGAAGGTAAAGTGCCTCGATGCACTTTACAGCGGAATTCCAGTAGTTACTTCATCAATTGGCGCAGAAGGCATTGAACTTATCCACGATAAACACGCTTTTATTAGTGACCAACCATCACATTTTTCCACATTAGTTTTAGAGCTGCTATCTAACCCTGAAAAATGGAAAATGATGAGTGAAGAGGGCAGGGCACTGGCCAAAAAGAAATATACTTGGCAGTCGCACCTTCAGCACATAGGAACTAAATTGAATTCTATTTTCTGATAAGGACTTCTCTGATTGAAGTGCCATTCTCAAACTGAATTTCTAGAATATAAGCTCCACTAGTTAATTCCTCAATATTCAATTCCGTTGCTATTGAACTTACAACTTCAGACTGAACAAGTTCCTTTCCGGATAAATCAAATAATCTAATTTTACTTAGGTTTTCTCCTTCTATAATTACTTTTCCTTCACTAGGGTTAGGGTAAATAGAATAACCCTTTGAATTAATATCAGACATACTTAAGGTCTTATCGTAATCAAACAAACTGGAAATTTTGCTGGTGCATCCACCGACTGTAATTGTTGCAGAATATAATCCAGACTGGATAGGGTTATAAATTCGTTTGTTTTCGCCTACAACTATTCCATCTTTATCATACCATTGGTAGCTGTCTGCAGCAGTTGCGCTTAGTTCATTTCCGTTTTGAGTAATTGTTGGTGCAGCAGGAAGGGCTTTTACAGTTACGGTGTCTTTAGCCGAGTTTTTACAACCGGTAGTTCCATCTGTATAATTATAGGTTATGGAATGAATACCAACACCTGCAGCAATGGGCACGAAATTAAATCCAGAAATACCAGTAATTCCTGAAAACACTCCACCGGTTGGGTTAGATCCATTAATTGAAAAGGCAGCGGATCCTTCACAAACTCTGCGCGATTGAAACGGAAGTATAAAAGTTACGACAGGTAAAGCAACAACAGCTATGTTTTGACTTGCCGTATTTGTACAACTATTGGCGTCTGTAAAAGAATAAGTAACCGTATGAGAGCCGTTACCGACAACTTTAGCGTCAAACATACCACCAGCTGAGCCATTTACTGAATACGAACCTCCAATTGGAAGTCCAGTGTTAAGAGTAAATGCTGAGCTGTCTTCACATATTGGATTAAATGCAGCTAAGGTAACCGCTGGTAAAGGATTGACTTTTAAGATTTGCGATGCAGTATCAGAACAGCCGTTGGCACCGGTATAGCGGTAAATAATTTTATGATTGCCTGGTCCAGCAGAATTAATAACGAATAAGTTGCCCGATACATATGGATTAATAAAAATTCCACCTGCAGGCATACCGCCTTTTAGTGTTTCAAAGCTAGTGGTATTGCAAATTGCGCTGAACGAGTTGAGTGAAACCGTTGGTTTTTGTCCTACTGACAATTGGAAGGAATTACTTGTATCGGTGCATCCATTAAAGCTCAGTGTCAAGTGGTATTTCCCTGATTGATGCGCTTTATAGCTCTTCATGGTATCATTAAGCAAAGCTTGTCCGTCCTTATACCATTGGTAATTAAAACCGGAAGTAGAGTTCTCTAATTTAACAGAATCGCCAATGCAAATCGCGCCAGTAGTGTCTTTGTGAATTGATTTGTTACTGGCAAAAGTTAGTAGATATTCTGCTGCTGATTGAGCTGTTAAAGCGAGGTTATTAGAACTTTGAGTTGAAGCAGCTGCAGTCCAACTTGTAACGCTGTTATTTGCTCTTTTCGCTAAATCAACAAAACAAGAACTATTGTTTTTGTAGAACGAGTTTTCTAAATGGTAGTAGTTAATATTAGAACTAGGGTTTGTACCTCCAACATAATATACTCCCCAGTAGCGCGTAGTATCCGTTGACGAAACATTGGAAGGTACATTGGAAGAATTCGATTTTTTATCAACTCGATACATATGCACAGCATCTGGTCTTCCCGAAATACTTGTTGCTCTAAGCGAGTCTCCATTGGGGTGAGAGATGAAAATTAATGAAGGTGAACCGTAATTATGAACACTAGCATCGCCAATTGGGGCAGAAGAGGTTTGTCTTGTTGGTGAATTTAGAAGGGAACCTGTATGTCCATTTCCAGCATGGTCTGTTATCGTGTTTCCACTAACTTCATCTAATTTCCAATATGCTTCTAATGATGAATAGTTAGGGTGAGAAGAGGAAACGGATTTACACATATAGTCTCTGATGGTGGATTGTGATATTCCTGCTTTCCAAACACTAATCTCATCCATTTCACCACTAAATGTTCTTGCTGGGTTATAATTCTGTCCAATTTGAAAAGTGGTATTGGTAGTGATACTTCCCCTTTGACTTTGTGAAGCCTCGAGTCTGCCATCAACATAAATTTTCATTGTTTGGCCATCATATACACCAGCAATATGGTACCATTTACCAGTTGATAAAGAGCTTGTACCATTTAATTTATAGGAAGATCTGCCCATACTGATAACAAACTGAAGTTTGTCATATGCTAGAGCACCACCATCACCAAAACGTAATAACGTTGGAGCACCATTTTCCTCTCCAAATAGTGAGGCTATGTTGGCTCCGGGTTGACTCGTATTCGTATTGAACTGATCAATCTTTACCCAACCCATAATTGTTAAGGCACTTCCACTTAAATTGATTGTGCCACAGTTCACATAACTGGAACTGCCATTAAAGTCGAGCATTTTACCTGAGCCCTGAGCAAATATGATGGAGGAAAAACAAAAGAATAATGCTGTTATTGCTGGAGTATATATTTTCATAGTTGAACTTTATTAAATTTTAACCTGTCGCGAAGATACCAATACTATTTTTGGATTTTATAAAACATGGACCACATTCACAAATTTAATAGCGAGCTTACTGAACTGCCATTCACTAATTGTTGTGTTTGCGAGGTTAACTTTAGTGAATCGGGAGTGAAGTATGTCGTAGAAAAGAGCTTTAAAAGAGTTTCGGAGAATGTGCAATACTCGATATATGAGTATGCGATTTGCTGGAATTGTGCTCAAACTTTCCAAGAAAAGATTAGTCCCGAATCCAATCAAACCATTCAGAATTATTTTTTAAATGAACTGAGTAATAGATCACCTCGTTTTTTTGATGAAAATCAAGACCCAATTGAAGTCTGTTTGTCAGAATGTATGGTTAAGGGTACAAATACCTCAGAATTAACTGAATACACAATCTGTGGAGTATTTAGAGGCGGACAATTTTCCTTAGAGGCAATGCCTTACGTACTTAGTAGTGAGGTGCTTGAAGAAATAGCAGAACAACTTTCAGCGTCTACTAAGGATGAAATGGATGATTTTCGAGAAACCTATTTGGGCGGCCCACCAGAATTAGAAGAGCTTTTTAAAGGAAGACCTGTGGTGTTTTTATGAACAAAATGTTGAATGTTCCGTGTTAAGTTTTGAATGTTTAGTGTTAAACTCAAAACTCAACCTAAGCTTCAGCAGTCTAGTTATACAATGCAGCGCGTTGCTCTGCAAAACGATCATCAGCATTATACTCGTCATACGATAGTTCCTTATCTATATAGCCATTTGGTCCAATTTCGATAACTCTGTTTGCAATAGTCTGCGTAAACGTATGATCATGAGAAGTAAACATTACTGTTCCAGGAAAATCTTGCAATGCGTTGTTTAATGCTTGAATTGATTCAAGATCCAAGTGATTCGTAGGTTCGTCTAAAATCAATAAATTACCTTGAGCCAGCATCATTCTTGATAACATACAACGCACTTTTTCTCCTCCAGATAATACATTCACACCTTTCAAAGATTCTTCTCCAGTAAATAACATTTTACCTAAAAAGCCTCGGATAAAAACATCATCTTTTTCTCCTGGTGAATATTCTCTTAACCAGTCGATTAAGCTCTCTTTAGTTTTGAAGAATTCTCCACTTTCATTCGGCAAGTATCCAGTTGAAATTGTTTGTCCAAATCTAAACTCACCCCTGCTTGCCTTAGCTTCACCCTCTAAAATCTGAAATAGTGTAGTGATTGCTAATCCACTTTTAGACAAGAAAGCTATTTTGTCTCCTTTGTTCAACTGCAAGGACAGCTTATCAAACAATACTTCGTCACCACGTTTTGCTGAAAGCTGATCCAATTCTAGCAATTGATTCCCGGCGTCTCTTAACTGAGTGAAAATTACAGCAGGATATTTTCTGCTACTTGGCTGAATATCATCCAGATTAATTTTTTCTAATAATTTCTTTCTACTGGTAGCTTGTTTACTTTTTGAAGCATTTGCACTAAATCGCTGAATGAATTCTTGAAGTTCTTTTTTCTTGGCTTCTGCTTTTTTGTTGGAAGTAGTGCGTTGTTTTAATGCCAATTGACTCGATTCATACCAGAAGGAGTAATTTCCCGTATAAGAGTTCAATTTTTTGAAATCAATATCAACTATATTGGTACAAACAGTATCCAAGAAGTGTCTATCGTGAGAAACAACGATTACCGTATTTCTAAATTCCAATAAAAAATCCTCTAACCAACTAATGGTTCTTATATCCAAGTCATTTGTAGGTTCATCAAGAATCAAAACATCAGGGTTTCCAAATAAAGCTTGAGCCAATAGTATTCTTACTTTTTCGTTACCGCTTAAATCTTTTAATAAAGTATCGTGTTCTTTTTCGTCAATTCCCAAGCCCGATAGGAGAGAAGCCGCAGCACTTTCTGCATTCCAACCGTCCATTTCAGCAAACTCACCTTCTAGTTCAGATGCGCGCATTCCGTCTGCTTCTGAGAAATCAGGTTTTGCATAAACAGCATCCTTCTCTTGCATGATTTTCCACAACACCTTATGTCCCATCATTACTGTATGCAGCGCCGTAGTTTCATTAAACTCAGAGTGGTTCTGATTCAGAACCGCCATTCTTTTTCCTGATTCTAAATGCACCTGTCCTGTAACAGGAGTAATTTCGTCAGTAAGGATTTTTAGAAAAGTAGATTTACCAGCACCGTTTGCACCAATAACTCCATAACAACTGTCACCGTGAAATTTGATATTTACGTCATCGAATAATACTCTTTTACCGAACTGAAGGGATACGTTTCTTGCTTCTAACATGCTTACTAATTTGGGGATGCAAAAGTACTTGTTTTTTTAGCGTTTATTGACCTTATAGATCGATAATTCATTCCTAATGTCATTAGTAAAACTTAGATTTGAGCTACCAAAAAATTTATACAATGACAAAAGCAGAAATAGTAACGGCAAAAGGAACAATGAAGGTGGAGTTTTATGATAATGACGCTCCCAATACAGTAGCAAATTTTGTAAAGCTGAGCAAAGAAGGCTATTATGATGGATTGAATTTCCACAGAGTACTTAACGATTTTGTAATTCAAGGTGGTTGCCCAGATGGAACTGGAGCAGGTGGACCCGGTTACAGTATTGATTGCGAATTAACTGGCGATAATCAATATCACGATAGAGGTGTATTGAGTATGGCTCATGCAGGAAAAAACACAGGTGGATCTCAGTTTTTTGTCTGTCACAGTAGAAATAACACTTCTCATCTAGATAAAGTCCATACTTGTTTTGGAAAAGTAGTTGACGGTTTAGACGTGATCGATGCAATTCGTGAAGGTGATAAGATTGAAAAGGTTACGATTCAGGATGCGTAATTTATTAATGATAGTTGCATTTGCTCTGCTTGGCCATTTTGGTCAAGCACAGCAAATTGTACAATCAGCATCCCAAGTCAATTTTGAAATCGATGGAATTGGCTGGTCTACTGTTGAAGGTTCTATTAAAGGGATGAAAGGAAGTGTTAGCTGGACTGGAAATTTAGTAAACAACTCTTTTAACGTATGCATCAATCCAGCGTCTGTATTTACTGATAACGAGGAGCGTGATGAACATCTTAAAAATGAAGATTTCTTCAATGTTTCTAAGTTTTCAGAAATTTGTTTCGTAAGCTCGAGTATTATAAAAGATGGCACCAGTTATAAAGCCAATGGAAATCTGACCATTTTAGGAGTTTCTAAAAAAGTTTCGTTCCCATTTGCAGTAACTAGAAATAACGGTACAACCGTTCTGACAGGTAAGCTTGAAATCAATCGATTTGATTACAGTCTTGCTGCAGAAAGTTACACTAGTACTATTATGGTGGACGATATGGTGAGTGTCGAAATTATTTGTGCTCTGAAAAATTAACCAGCACATTATCAATTAACCACAAAGTTCTATCTACATTCTGCGAATGAAAATGAAATTGCAAACAAGGTTATTGGTTGCGCGATTGAAGTTCATCTTAAACTAGGTCCGGAATTATTAGAGAGTGCTTACCAAGAATGTTTGTTTTATAAAATTCAGAAAGAAGGGCTTTTCGTCTAGAAGGAATTCCCTATGCCTTTGGTCTTTGAAGAAGTAAAATTAGAATGTGGTTATCGCATTGATTTATTGGTTGAAAACAAACCTGTAATTGAGTTGAAAAGTGTTGAGTCGTTAAATGATGTTCATCTAGCTCAAACGTTGACCTACATAAAACTTGGCAATTTTAAGCTTGAATTATTGATCAAGTTTAATGTTGCATTGCTAAAGCAAGGAATTCGAAGAGTGATAAATGGAGAGTTGGGCTAGAGATCTAACCACAAAGTACTCTAAGATGGCTCAAAGTTCACAAAGGATTTATTACAACGTATAGTCAAGAACTCGTTGTGTTCTCTGTGAAAAGCTTTTTGATCTTTGTGGTTATAGATGACGAACTATATTGAAGAAACTTGAATTGCGTCCAGTGCTTTAATCAGTAAAAGCAAACAATCGGTTGCGATTAAGGCATTGAACAGTACCTTTGAATTCGAAGAAAATGACGATTTAAGCGGAGATTTCAAGAAAGTATAATCTTGAGGTTTTGAAGAATGTACTAGCAGATTGTGGCTTAGAAATCAAAAAGGAGTTTAACGATAGTCGAAGCTATTCTATGAATGTTTTTTTAGTGAAGAATTAAACGCGAGTTCACCCAACAAAAGGTTCAGAACTGCGTCAATATTTAAAAGGAGTTATAATGAAGCAAGCAATTTGGAAAGACACGTTAATAGCGGAAAGCGATAGCACCATAAAACATTGGGGGAGACGCTTACTTTCTTGCTGAGGATATTAAAAAAGAATTTTTCAAATCTTCTGAAACAGCAAGGGTTTGTCATTGGAAGAGAACTGCTTCGTATTATTCGATGGAAGTAAATGGAGAATTGAGTGAGGATGAGGCATGATATTATCCCGAAGCAAAAGATATGACAAAGAATATTGAAGGTCATGTTACTTTTTGGCGAGGCGTTCAAGTGATAGATGTGTTATTAGCTAAACCAAGATATTATTCACGTCATTCCCGTAAAAACGGGAACCTCCTAACTGAAACGAGAGTCCAATCAAGTTGGGAATGACGTATTGTAAATAAAGAACGAAGAGAATTAGATGGTAGAAACAATGCATAAAGCGGCTCAGTATTTGGCCATGGCAGGTAAATCTTATTTACCTGCAAAAGAAGATGATAGTCATACCAGTCTGGAATGGTTGGTGAAGAAAAAGAGTTTGGTTTCTAGAGATCTAAATGACCATGGTATTCGTCTGGCGATAAATTATAAGCAATATGCTTTGGAGATTTTGACTGATGATGAGTTACTCGATTCTATTTCACTTACTGGAGAAGGTCACGATTATTTGTGTTCGTGGATAAACGAAGGACTCAAACGTTACGGTATAAAAGGTGAATTTAAGTTTGAGCCACACTATATTTTACCCTATGAAAGTGGGTTAGATAAAGATTATCAATTTCCTGCACCTAACGCCGATAAATTGCAAGATCTAATCGATCATCGCAATGTATGTGATGCTGCTTTGCGCAGTGTGCTTTCAGAACGAAAAGACGCTAGCGAGATTCGTATTTGGCCGCATCACTTTGATACAGGTGCTTTGATTGAAGCAGTTGAAGATAATGGAGAACTTACCAAAACCATTGGTTTAGGTTTAGCTATTCCAGATAGCATGGTTGATGGATTCTATTTCTATGCTTCAGTTTGGTCTAAAGGAAAAGACTTGGATTTATCCAATATGGATGAAGATTTGTTGAGCAGTGGTGAATGGCATTCTGACGATTGGAAAGGAGCTACGTTAAGCAGTGAATCAGTTTCTACTGATGAAGCTACAAAGTTCTTTGAAGAAGCTGTTCATGAATTGATGCTGGTGTTGAGGTAGTCGGAGGCCGACAGCCATTTTTATTTAAAGCGCAATAATTTATTTATGTCATTCCGTGAGATTAGTTGAAATGCCCACATAAGAGGTTTAATGAAACTTCTGTACGTAATCTAAAAAAGGTTAACGAGGAATAATCTATTGGGTAAGTTGTAACGCAATTCCGATAGCTATCTGGATGCAAAGTTTTGGCAAAATAACGCCGAGATCGAAATTAACTTATTGCAGAATCTCAAATTCGCGGAACGAAAATCATAAACCTAAATTGGCTTTTATTCGCGTCCTTCCCAGCGAGAAAGGAGCCGCAGGCGAAAGAGATTTCTGAAAAGTAAGCTAAGGGATTGTAGGCGCTAATTTCTGAAAGATGGCCGATAGTCACTTTTTTATTTGACAATAAATTCCCGTTCAAGTTTGATGGTATCTCTGCGGTCATTTGGCTTCATATAGGCATACCCAGCATACCAATTGCATTTCCTTGACTTGAACTCTTGTTTTCACAAGCAATCAGAAGGACAGTTAACGATATAAGAAATAAAGTACGAATCATATTAGAAAGCGAATAAATCAAGAAATATTTCCAACCTTCCCATTCACCGTCCCCAAAACCTTTCCAGTGAACTCAGTTCCAAACATCGGATTATTTTCCGCTAAACTATGGTTGTTGGTTTTGTCATAAGTCCATTTTTCTTGTGGGTCGAAGAGTGTAAAGTTAGCGTTGCTGCCTTCTTCTATGCTTGGCGTTTCTTTATTCAGCACTTGATAAGGTCGAATGCCTAAACTCTCAACCAACGTGTCTAAATCCAATTCTTTTGCGAAGGTGTTCAGTGCTGCAAAAACTACTTGCATTCCGTTAATTCCGTAACCTGCATATTCAAACTCACATTCTTTGCGTTCTATGTTCTGCGGCTGGTGGTTGGAAGTAATCGTGTCAATATTTCCTTCTTTAAGAGCTTTAATCAGTCCCTTTCTGTCGCTTTCGGTGCGCAGAGGAGGTAAGACTTTGTAATTGCTATCGAAGCCTTCTAAAACCGTGTCATTGAATATTAAATGATACCAAGCAACCGAAGCTGTGGCATTCAGTTTTGATTTTTTGGAAGCTCCAATCAACTTTGCGCTTTCTGCTGAGCTGATATCACTAAAATGTAATCGACCGCCTGCGTATTCTAAGATCTGTAAATCTCGAGCAACTGTAATCTCCTCAGCTAAATGTGGAATTCCTTTTAAGCCAAGGTAAGTTGAGGTTTCGCCTTCGCTTACATTTCCTTTGCCTGCCAAATCCAGGTTCATTGGGAAGCTGTAGATCAATCCGTCAAAGTTTTGGCTGTATTGCTGAAGCAGTAATTGAAATTTCGCATTAGGTATTGGTTTGTTGTCCGTAAAGGCAACCGCACCAACCAATCCTGATTTATGCATGTCAAACATTTCAGCTAATTCTTCACCTTTTCCACCTTTAGATAATGCGCCAAGCGGGTATAGGGTAACTGATTTTCCTTCTCCAGCTCTACTTACAAATTCTATGGATGAACGATTATCGCTAAAGGGCTGTACGTCTGGTGAAACACAAACTCCAGTAAATCCACCTGCTGCTGCAGCTTTCATTCCTGACTCTAGGGTTTCTCGTTCTTCAAAACCAGGCTCTCCTAGATTTGCTTTAAGGTCCAACCATCCTGGAGATAGGTGTAAGTTTTTGGAAGTAATTTCTTTGTAGTTTCCTGGATTTTTGAGGGAACTAGCAATGCACTGAATTTTACCACTTTCGACAATTACGTCTTGAGTTTTGCCGTGTAATTTGTGTCCAGGGTAACAAATCTTAGCCTTTTTAATAAGTAGCTTCATAACAATCATTCTATTTCGTCATTCCTGCTTAAGCAGGAATCTATTGGAATTGAGACAGATTCCCGTTTCCACGAGAATTACGTTAATTAAAATTTGACCAACTAATATCCTAATTCCTCCAAAGTTTTATCAAAAGTATTTCAATCATCAACATAAGCAAAGCCAAAGCAATCATCCACTTCCAATATTTGACGCCGCTTGTTAATTCATTCAATCGAAATTCAAAGTTTTCAAAGTTGTCCTCTAGTAAAGACAAGTTTGAATATTTCTCAGTTGCTGAAGCTAGTGCTTCGTTATCCCAAAAATTCAAATCGCTTTCGGTTCTTGGATAATTCAATGCAAAAACATCAAGAGTTGAATCGTTTTTGAGTAAATCGTAGAACCCTGCAGTCTTAGCGTTTTCATGAGGCCAAATTTGTAAGTTGGTTTTTACGTTGCGTATTTCAGGAATAAACTCTTGTTTTTCATTTTTCAATTTCAAGAATTCAGAAGATCCCGAGTAATTTGACATAAGCGATAAGTTTGGCTGAATAGAATAGGAGAGTGGCTTGCTTGAAGTTTTTGCTAGACCAATCTTGTACAAACTCAATAGAAAAATAGAGTGATCGGCAAGGCTTGAATTCTTTTTATCGGTGTTACTTGCCCAAACAAAGATACTTCCTTTGCCCAATTGCTTTTTATACAATAATGGATCACCATTTTCTAATCCCAACAACTGGGTAGAGTTGTCTAATTGAGTTGTTTTCCATTTTAAGTAATTGAAAACAGTAGGTAAATCAATTCTATCGTCTTGTTTTTCAAATACATCAGAATAAAATGGATCGTTGTATTTGATGGAATTCGTTCGGCGGTTAGCGGTATCTATTGCAGGAGGTGTTCCTAATTCTAATAATTGAAAAAGGTCTTTGTAATCAATGGTTGTGTTTACATTCGGAATAATACAAATGACGCCACCGTTTTCAGCAAAGCTCTTAAGCTCATAACTCAATCCTTGACTTACTTTTCCCAATGTATTTAGAACAACAACATCGGCTGTTTTTAAATTCGAGAAATTGAATTTACTATAATTGAATTGCTTTGATATAAACTGTTTTGAAGTTGAGTAAACGTTGCCTAAAAGCGCGGAGCTGTCTCGTTCGTTCAGAATTATCACATTAGTATTTGGTTCAATTATAAAAGAGAAAAACCATGAGTTGTCGTATTCAATCGGAAAATCTTCCAACTCAATTTCTGCTTTATAGTAACCAGTTTCGGTAGGAGTAATGGCAAAAAGACCTTCCTCTGTGGCATTAGCCGTTACGTTTGCGCTGGTGCTTCCGTAGGTTGTACCATTAATGTTTAGAGAGAGTTTAACGCCATTCAAATCTGCCTTTCCAGTATTTCTCAATCTGTATTTTATCTCAAGGTCTTCATTGATTCGAACTGCAGGAGATTCCATCCAGACGCTATCAATAAAAAGATTGCTGGTATTTGTCTGTTCTAACTTCAACCATCGGTAATTGATGGTTGTATCCAACTTAACATTCAAATCAGTTATTGAAGATTTTTGAAAGTCACTGATAACGTAACTTTCTTTAGCCTCTGCATTTTGTTCACCTAGCCATTTTTCTTGTTTTTCAAGAACCTTTTCAATCAACAAGCTATTTGGTGAATCCTCCAATTTAGCCAGCTGTTCTTCAATATTTTCTTTGCTAAAACTGCGGTGTACATTTCCGCTAAGATCACTCGTAATCAATTGAAATTTCTGACCTGCAGGATAACTATCGATTATCTTGTAAACGTATTGTTTCGCCATATCAAGCAAGCGTCCTTCGTTTCCGGTACCATTCATGCTAAAGGAATTGTCGATATAAATACTTACTGCCTTGTCTCCAGAAATGGGCTGTTTTTCAGATATAGGAATGTAGGGCTGTGCAAAGGCGAGTACCAAGAAGGTAATTGCTAATAAGCGACTCAATAAAATCAACCATTCTTTAAGTTTTGACTTTGATTTGGATTCTTGTTTTATCTCTTGCAGGAAGGCAACATTCGAGAATTCAATGCGCTTGAATTTCTTGAAATTAAATAAATGGATTAGGACTGGAATCGCAAGCGCAAGCAGCGCAAAAAGGAAGTCTGGATAGACGAATTTCATTAAAAGACGAAATTAAGATTTTATCTAATGATTGAAGAGTTCAACCTCTTAATAAATGTGTTTAATAATTATTGTTTTGAGAGACTTCTGATGTTTGATTCTCAAAGAGCTTACTTACCTCAATTCCCAAAAGGATAGAAAGCTTTTTTGCCGATTCAAAGTGCAGATGACTTCCATCATAAGAGTTAAAATCGCCCTCCCTAAAATCTAGCCATTGGACACCCATATCTTCAAGTTCCCGTTTTATATATTCTTCATCAAAACCACTTATTGAGTCTTCTAAGTTCCTCATAGCAATTGAGCTTGGAGGTCTAAAAGCAATTATTGAAATATCTTGAGTTCTGATTTCCTTAACTTTATTCAAGAATGCATTGATCTCATTATCCGTTACTTGGTATTTCAGAAATGTTTTGGTGTAGTTTTTTAATGCTCTAGAGCTATCGGGTTCTAAATAATACGAGGAGATCCAGCCATTCTTCTCATGCTTTTCCTTATAATTATCTGTTTTTTCGTTAAACAACTCAGAAGGGGAATATGGCGATAAATATTTGAGAAAACTTGATAGATATTTATATCGAAATACTTCGAATGTTGAAGCAATAGCAAATTTGTTTGAAGCTTCGTTTTTAAAAGCCTCTTTGGTTAACGAGTGGGGAGTTATTCCGAGTATTAAAACGTTTTTTTTAGAATTGACATCGAATTTTGATAGACAAAAGTCTAAATAATCACTGCTGAAGCCAGTGCTGGAATAACCCAGATTTATAGATAATAAATCTGTAACACTTGCGTCATTAAAATCTTCGGGAGAAAATCCTCTATAAACCCTAGAATCTCCTCCGATCACTGCATTGAAATTGCTATTAGCATGGGTTTTCTGAATCCAGAATTCCTGAACAAGTTCTTTGTTCTTAATTGGTTCTGGTGCAATTATTTTGATCAAACAAAAAAGTAAAAAGCTCAACCCAAGGACGATTTGAATTTTTCGCATGTTCTTAAAATTGAAAATAAATGAATTGACTTCCTTCACCTCTAAAAAATACAATACAAAGAATACATAAAGTTAGTAGCGCATAATCGAAAGAGTTTTTTCTACTCCAATAAAACTTCTTTAACGGCCTAAAATTCTTTCTTAAATAAATTGTCATTTCAATAATTATTGCCAGAATTAAAAACACAACTCCGGATAGATAAGTGTCAACAAAATTAAGGTCACTAGACCTAAAACTAACTAAGCGTCCAACAATATTAAACGCTTGATCTATGGAAACGGCTCTAAAGAAAACCCAAGCCAAGGTAACTTGAAGGAAAATTAGAATCGTTAATAGATAAGGAATGCGCTTAAAGCGTTTGTACCAATTCGTTTTACGTTCAATTAGGAGATAAATAACGTGCAAACTCGCCCATGCGATAAATGTATAGTTGGCACCGTGCCATATTCCCGAAAGAAGCATTGTTATGACAAGAGCATACATTCCGTAATGTTTGCCTTTTCTTGATCCTCCCAGAGGTATGTAGACGTAGTCTCTAAACCAATTTGATAAAGAGATGTGCCACCGTGTCCAAAATTCACGAATGCTTTTTGCGAAGTAGGGGTGGTTGAAGTTCATTTTAAAGTGATATCCCATATACTTGGCAAGACCTCTTGCAATAAGAGTGTATCCGCTAAAATCGCAATAAATTTGAAAAGAGAATGCTACAACTATAAACCACCAGTATAAAGAACCTGAGTACATCGATTTCCCTTGATAAGCCGAATCCACAAAAAAGGAGAGATTATCTGCGATAACTACCTTTTGAAACAAACCAAAACAAATCATTTTAAACGCATTCCATTTTTCTATTTCGCTAGGAATACGATAAGACCTAAGTTGATTCAGAAAATCTTTGGCTCGAATGATTGGTCCTGCTACCAGTTGCGGAAACATCGCCAAATAGGAGAAAAACAACAGAATGTTTCTGGTAGGCTTTAGCTTTCCTTTATAGACGTCTATAGTATAGCTCAGCGACTGAAAAGTGTAAAAACTGATTCCTACGGGCAGAATTAAAGCAAACTCCGGTATTGAATTTACTAGATTGATTTCCAGTCCGAAAGGATTAACTAAGTCTTGGATGACAGTGGCAAAGAAGACGGAATATTTAAAAATAAATAGAGCACCTAAATTGGCAAAGAGTGATGCTCCTAATATTGCTCGCCTGTGTTTAATGGCTGAACCTAAAGCTAAGCCTGCGCAATAGTCTACTAAACCACTAAAAATAATAAGAAATAGAAAACGCCAATCCCAAGCGCCATAAAACACAAAACTCGCAACAACAATAAATGTCCAACGAGCAGCGTCTTTAGTCCTAAAAACAGGCCATAACAAGAAAAATAAACCTGCAAAAAGTAGAAATTCTATTGAGTTAAAAACCATTCAAATTCATCCTTTAATAAGTGGTATTTAAAATATATCAATTGATCAAGTTTTGTCACTCAAAAATTCGCGTATAGGTAAACAATGTCATCGCCGTTATTAGTCATGAAAAGCAGGACTAAAGCCGCCGCAATTAATGTTTTAATTAGTATGACTTGCAAATATTTCTTCATGAAAATTAGCTTTAATTTTTAAGTAAATCAAATATGCTCCATATGCCGAATGGTGCTGATGGTCATTGAATGCGCCGAGTTCGTCTGAAATGTCGCTGGCATCAACATAGTTTACATTATTTGAAATTAAGAGTTCTCTTATGTTGTTTGTTGTCTGGTTATAGGAGCCCAAGGCTTGGGGCTGATAACTTTGGATAAATCGATTATTTACTGGTCCAAGAACAAATGTTGCATGAATACCTAAATTTTTACAGACTGTGATAAAAGACTGAAGCTCTTCGTAACGATACGTTTCGTCTTGATAAATAACATTGAACCAATGCTTATCTTTAAATGATTTCAGAACATTGAAGTTAGTATCCATTTTATCTAGGTTTTTAATTTCGGTGAAATCAAATGAAGAGTAGTCATTCTGTTCGCTCTTGGAAATGAAATTAAATCCCTCTTTATACTTTGAGGGGGATAGCCAGTATCTTAGATTATTAAAATAATTTTCTCTTAAATTTCTTAGCCAATATTCAGACGACTGCATACCTTTTTGAATAACGTTCAGTTTTGAGCTGTATTTTTCTAAAGGAAACCAGCTTAGTTGGTTTTTATCTTTTTCGTCTATTGAATTAATGACTTGATAATTTGTATAGCGATTCCAATACGATTCAGTGATTTTATTTAATCCACTCCTCCAGTACACAGGGTTGATAAAGTAAATCACATTCAAGTTCTTAACCTCTTCTTTATGTGTTAGTAAAACGGGTAAGTGCAAACCGCATGTTCTTCCCGCACCAGCTAACACAGAGAACTTTGCAGTACCAAAATATTTATCGTTATTAAGATATGTGTAGTAGTTACCTCCAGTTATAGAAGTGCTTTCAGATGTTCCAAGAATTAAGTACCCATTATTTCGCTTAATGGAGCCTATGAATTCTGAAACTTCAGGTGTATCATTAAATTTTAGATTGAGTCCACTAAGATGTCCCAACTGATTTTCGAAACCTTTCACAGGTGTTTCAGGAATTAGCAAACCAACAACTAGTAGAATTACTGAAAAGCCTATAATAAATAACCCATTGTTTGTTAGGTTTTTAGTTTTATAAAAAGACTGAATCCAACTCATACTAATACCTTATAAATTTCGATGAGCTGCTCGTGCGTATAGTTGAAAAAGGTCCAGCCTACAGTTACAAACAGGAATGTTACTATAATGCTTAAACCTTTGTAAAGCTGAACATTAACCTTTGATATTGTATTGGATCTGAAGTAAATAAACCAAACCTTGTTTAGTGCAAGCCCTATTCCGTGCCAAATACCCCAATAAAGGAAATTAATTTTATCACCATGCCAAAGACCGCAAATTGCAAATGTTGTAATGTATCCAAGAATCGTTACTGTTAATTTGTATTGTTTGCCCAATACCTTGTTGTACATGGAAATAATAGGTTTAAACACATAAATCTTTAGAAAATTTGAAAATGTGATATGCCACCTTTTCCAAAATTCTGATAGACTACTCGAGAAGTAGGGATTATTAAAGTTCTCAGGTGTTTTAATTCCGAGTAAAAAAGCAGTTCCAATTGCTATGTCTGAGTACCCTGAAAAATCGATATAAATATAGGCTGAATAAGCAATCATACTCAAGCTGATCGCTGCAAAAGGAGAGTAGTCTGAGAGTAATAATTTATAATCTAAGGCATAGTTTATGATTAAAGGAACAATTGCTAATGTTTTAAATGCTCCCAAAAAAATCCGAGTGATCCCAGCAAAAAAGAGCGATTTATTATACTTAGTAAAAGGTCTGTTTAGCCAATATTGAAAGTTTCTATAAGTATCAATAGGACCCGCTAATATGGAAGGAAAGAAAAGTATGTAACTTAAAAAAGTGAGCAGGTTTGCTTCGCTAATTTTGTTTTTGTACGACTCTACCAAATAGTGAATGTATCGGAAAATAATATACGATAATCCCAGTTTTTGGACAGAAAGAATGGGGGCTTTTATGTATCCTAAAAAAACAGTTGAAAGGTTGTCGTGTAAGTAAGGATAGTTGCGAATTGAGAAAAGTGCAATTACAATAAACAATGCAGCCTGCAGGAGCCTTAATGAATGGTTTGAGTTTAATATACGCCCTATCGTAAATACTAACACACTGATAATTGCTAGAACAATAATAGTATGTTCTTTAACCAGCGTTAAACCTATAATGAGCGTGCCAAAAAGCAGTACGAGATTTCTTACATAAATATTAGGTGTGAGAAATCTTGCAGCATTAAATACTAGGACAAAAATTACAATCGTTATAAAGACAGAATAACTGTTGAAAAACATGGCTCAGATTGACAGTACTTAACGATTTGAAAACAATAACCTTTTCAATAAGTAAATTACTGTTCGGGGCCAAAAATATGGATTTTAGAGTAGTACCATATTCGTCCAATAATAGTTTAGCTTTTTAGCAGCTCAATATAAAAACCTTTTTATAGGCTTGCTAATGCAGCTTCATAGTTTGGCTCATCAACAGTTTCTGTTACTTGCTCAGTGTACGTGACTTTTCCTTCAGAATTCACAATCACAATAGACCTTGAACTTAGTCCAGATAGAGGGCCATCGGTGATTTCAAGACCATAATCTTTTCCAAATTGACCCGATTTAAAATCAGATAACATGACAACATTTTCAATGCCTTCAGCACCACAAAAACGGTTCTGTGCAAATGGTAAGTCTCTTGAAATACAAAGCACCTTTGTGTTTTCCAGACTTGCTGCTTCCTTATTGAAATTGCGCACAGACATAGCGCAAGTGCCAGTGTCAATACTTGGAAAGATGTTTAAAATTAAATTGTGTCCCGTAAAATCGGTTAAGGTTTTAGTCGATAAATCCACTCCCGTTAATTGGAAATCTTTTGCAGAATCTCCAACTGAAGGTAAACTTCCAATTGTGTGTATTTCGTTTCCTTTTAATGTAATAGTTGCCATATCTTTCGTTTAAATTTTGCTCGAAACTAAAAGCTTTTTAGAGAGG
>CESE01013846.1_pt1 | contig 20994 bp, 17 predicted proteins | sample 350271 | NCBI WGS metagenome assembly CESE01 (sample SAMEA2621536, study PRJEB7988) | marine metagenome | isolation source: saline water (ENVO:00002010), including | reverse complement strand
AAATGAATAGACATCCGATAATTGAGTACCACTTAAATAATCATAACCACCCGCAGCAGCATTATTTATAGCAAAGAAATCTTCATTAAAATACATTTCACCTACACCGGCATAACCAGCCGTTCCACCAACAGTTCCTCCATTTGGAGCAGGTGATAAACTAGAAACTACTGATGATGATGCTTGATTTATAATTGTAGATGAAATTTCTCCATATCTAGAAGATGTTGCAAATGAAAATAAACCTGCGGTTGCAGCTTCACTCATAACATTTCCTTCCGGAATTACTTTATCATTTTGGTTATTGGTATTAAAGTTTCTACCTTGAACTACCATACCATAACTTAAAAATGATGATGTAAATGTTGATGTTATACCTGGTGCTCCTGCTAATGGAAGTACTCCCTCAGCATCTTGACCATTGTAAGAGTCAGCACCTGTTTGTGACCATAATACTGCTACTGGTTCTTTAGCAACATATTTTACACTGTTTATACCATTTAATTGATCATATTGTGATGAACCTGATACTTGGTTAATACCAACTCTTGCTCCTTCTCCTTCAACCCAACTTCCTTCTACATCAAATGCTGTGTAAGGTGATAAATTAGGTTGTAATGCATCTCCAGTATCGTTTATTAAATATTTTAAGTTAAATTGTGTTACGTTATTTACTACTGGGTAAGGATCTAATACTTGATCACAATAAGCAAAATATGCTGTTTGGTAATCAATTACAGGTAAAGTTCCAAAGCCTGTTTCAGTTCCGTCTGTTCTAGAAACTAAATTTAAGCCTCCTAAACCATCTATTGTATTTACACCAGCAGCTGTTGATCTACTACCTCTATATTTGTTATTAATACTTGTTAATTGTGTATAATTTGATTCTGGTACTGTTGATTTTTCAGCTGAACCAGATAATATTGGAAAGAAATTCAAAGGTTGTGAACCACCATATCCAGAAGCGGTTGGTGTTGGTTCTATTATTTGAATTCTTTTATTTTCTCTTTCTACAGATACGTTGTTTAATAAAGGTTGACAATCAGGAGTATTACTAAATCCTAATGTACCTGAAAATGCATTTTCTATTAATGCAGGAACTCTACCATCACCTTGTCCACTTTGAGTTGGTGTGAAAAATTCTAAACTGTAATTTCTTACTACTAATGAATTTTCTACTGATGCTGAATTATATGATCCTGATGATACTGACAATGCCATTGATAAACAATCTTTAATTGATATCGATTCTGATGGAATTGTAAAGCTCATTGTAAAAGGAACACCTGCACTTTGAGTATGAATAAATGCACTTTCGTATATAGATTCTGTTAAAAATGCGTCTAGTGTACTTGGTACACCAGTTGGATAACTACCAGTATAAATTCTTAGTGATGCTGTTTGCCATGTTGGACCATCACCTGTTTCTCCTTCACCATATTTTGCTGTTGCATATTCATCAATACCATATTTTGAACCTGAATCACTACCTGTCCAAGGTGCTAATAATACAGAAGCAGTTACTTGAACATTATTTTGTGGTATTTGGTTAAACACATATAAACCATCTAATGAAGATGATAAAGATGATGAGAATGAAAGATAAGTATCGTTCCATCTTGTAGCAAAAACATCGTTAGGTAATGTACCTGGTCTAGATGGGTTTGTTATTGTTGCATCAAATCTATTTCCTGTATATTCCCCATTGTTAAATCTAGTAAAAGTACCCCCAACTTCTGATGCTGATGGTGTACCTACTAAACAAGTAACAATAGCTGCAAATTGAGATGGTAATGTTAAAAATCTAGAATCTAATGAACCTAATGAACCTGTATAATATATTGTAATATCTGTTGCTCCTGTAGGTGAATCATTTTCAAACCTATATGCAGCATAATGATCATAATCAGCATATAACCCAAACATAGTTGAACCAGAAGCTGGTGCATTGTTAGCATCAGTCTGTGTAAATAAACTACTAGTGTATGAATAAGTACCAGTTCCTAAAGTAACGGTATCGTTTAATTGGGGTGATGTAAAGCTGTAATTCTGGCTTTGTTGTAGATTACTTACCCTTTGTGGGAAATTGTTTAATAATAAAGATAGTGCTTGACCATTTGAAAACCCTGTAAATCCAGGTCCTAAATTTGCTCCTGTTACCCCTAAAGTAAAATATGTACCATTTGCAGCAACAGTTTGTATTGTATAATCAACATAATTATCTGTAAAATTAGGGTCTACTTGTACTCTAATAGTACCAGCGGTTAACCCATCTGCTATTACTGAAATTAAAGGTCCAAATGTTGTTCCTATTAGTTGTGTAGTAAAGATATAAACTTCACTTACTGAAGCCGCTGATGCGTTATTAAATCTTAATTGTGGGGTAGCAATTCCTATTGGTAGAACTCCTGTACTAAAAGTTCGTGAAAAACTAGCTGTAATATTTTGTTTATATACATTAAAACTTGCTCCTGCTGCTGGTGGGAAAGGTAAAGTATCATATGATGTCCATATAAATGGATGAATATCTCTACTATCATCATATATAATAAACGAACTACTTACTGCTAAGGGGCTTAACTGTTCTGTAACACCGTTTACATTTGTCTGTTGTAAATTACCTAATATAGCTTGTTTGCTTTCTATATACTTTCCAGAAATATCTGCTGATATTGGTAAAAGTGTATTAGTACCTATAGTAAATTGAGATAATGCACTCCCTGTAGGTGAATAAGGAAAACCAGGTATACCTGATCCCGTTTCTGTTAAAATATATGCTTTATATGCTCGATGTGCGTGTGGATTATATCTGTAAGTTAAACCATCAGTTCCTCCATCTGTATTGTATCCTCTATATACCCATAATTCTTGATTATTATCAATTGGTATAATTGTATCGTCTAAAAATCCATTTTGAACTACATAACTAGTATTCACCCCTAAAGATGATATTTTAGATGTTAGGTTTGGATCAAAAATAGCACTTTCATTTTTACTTGATGTCAAAAGAGCATTCATCGAATCTCTAGTACTTGACCCAGAAACAAGAATTTGGTTATTATCTTCTTTTAAGTAATATTGTATTGTTGGCATATGTTATAAATAATATAATAAACTACTTTTGCTATTCCTAATTTAAGTTATTTTATGGATTATATCCTGTACTACTGTAAATTTGTTGTGAAACTAAACATGAATTCATTGTAGAAGCACTTCCTAGTGAAACTATTGTTATTGTAGCATTTCTACTAATCAATGGGAATGAAGCAACTCCTGAATTTGGATCATTATCTACTGTAACTTGTATAAATCCGTTTCCTACTCCAGATGTAACATTTAAATTAGCCCAATTATTACCATCTTGATAAGATACAAACGCCGTCCATGCTGCTGTTTGGCTTGATGTAGTAATTTGTAAAAATACTGGTGCGTAATTTATTTGTTGGAATGATGTCATACCTATCCCACAACTAACTGTAAAGCTATTTAATCCACCTCCACCAAGTGTTAATGGTATTGGTGTAACAGGTGAAGCAATTGGGGTTGGAGAAGTTAATGTTGTAAATGCAGGGCCAATTGGTACAGCTGATGCTGTAATTGAACCTGTATACAATCCTAAATTCATAGCACTTAAACCTCCTACTAAACTAGAATTACTTAGTACTTGAACTGTACTAGAAGCAGCATTCATAAACCAAGGGGTTGTACTATTACCTGTAACAGCTAAACCGTTAGGGTTAGTATCAGCATCAAATTCTGTTGATCCTGTATTAAAATTTCCTAAAATATCACTACTAAATCCACTACCAGAATCTACTCTATAAACTGTTCCATCAGCATTTGATTGGAAATAGTTTGCTTTTGACCATCCTCTAAAAAATGATTCAGTTGGAAAAGAATCTATTGGTGGAAAATATCCTTGTGATACCGATTGAGTTACTCCTATACTAGGTGTAACATTTGGATCTTCTCCTGATGCTGTTGAATAATATGAATAAACACCACTCGCACTAAACGATAAATCATAAAATGCACTATCATATGAATTAATAGCGTCTGATGATGGGTCTTGATTAACTATTATTAATGTAGCATTTTCAGTACTAGGATTATCATCATCTTGTACTGATACATTTGAAATGAACCATGTTTGAAATCCTTGAAGTAAATTACCTAAATAATCTTGTGCACCTGTTAAGTTAAATGTTACATATTCTGAATCTACAATGTAAGGTAAAATAGTTTCTCCATTAATGTCTATATTAGACATTTTCATATATTTTACTTTATCAGATGTTGATGAAGTAATTGTTCTAATATCACCTGCTTGTACATCAACTATTAATGGTTGATCAAGAATTGGTTTTATAAATCCTGCGTTATCTAAAGATACTGATGAAAATGTTAATGTGTCTCCTCCTACATATCCTGATCCTGTTGCTTCTATATAAACTTCTATCCCAACTAATGGACCTACTCCAACAAAACTTTGTGTTACACCTAATATAATTCCTGAGCCTACTCCTGTTTGAGAGGTTGGACTTAAACTAGCTGTTATTGCAGGAGAACCTTGTGAGTTTGCTGCAGGATTTGGATATTGGGAATATGGTTGTTGTGAAACTAGTAAATTTTCGCCCTTTGAAAGGCCTGTAAATGAACTACCTGAAGTATCTGTCCACATCCAAACATTACCTGCTAATGGTAAGTTTAATGGGCTTAAAAATGATGCTTCAGTAAAGTTTTCTGCATTAAACCATTGTATTCTAAAGAAATAATCTATAATTGCATCTTGTCCAAAAAATGCATCACATATTTCATTCATTCCTACATTTATAGCTCCTCCAAATTCACCATTGTAAAATTCTCTTTGATCAATTCTATCTATTATTACTGGTGGAGATTGATTTGAACCTGTTTTATTTTGTTCATATGGAGGTGTTATACCTAAACTTGGAACTATAGATTCAGTCCATGCTTGTGAAAAGCCTGGAAACTGTTCCCATAATGTCGATGCTGATATTTCAGCATTTGTTTTACCACTATATGCTTCTCCTCCAATAGTAAAACATACATCTATTTCATTTGTATCTAAAAATATTGGTTGTTGATTTGTAAATCCTGCGGGAGCATTTAATATTCCACTACCACTATAATTTCCTGGGTTTTCAGTTACTGTTAAGTAAAATTCAAACATATTAGTGTAGTCTCCATATGGAGCAACACTATAGTTATCAACACCATACCCATCAAAATAAAGTGTTTTATCAATTTTATGGGTCATAAATCTTGACCCTGAAGATACTTTTACAAATACTTCTCCTTCTAATGAGGCAGTATGTACTAATCTTAAGTAATCTGTATAATTCTGTCCTGTTTTTCCTTCAACATTAATACTCATTGTATTAATTGAATTACCTAAGGATGCTGAAAACAATGTTTCACCTGTAGTATCGTTAGGTTCTAATAATACATGAGATGATGTGTAAAAATATCCCAATAAACAAGTTTCTCTATTTGATGCACTTATTGGTGCAGCATAAATACTATTATATGGCTCAAATACACCACCAGTTCCACCTGTAAATACTTGAATTGAAGAACCACTAATAATAGAATCTTGTGGGTATGAACTACTTGAATTCGGTACTTGATAATCTCTCGCAAATGACTTAACCGAACCTGAAAGTACAGGTGTAGTAAATGACATTGGAGGTGGTGTTACTTTATTTCTTTCTAATAAATTTTGTTTAATTACTACACCAGCACTTAATGTTGTTCTAGCAGGTGTAAAATCTTCTATCATTTTAAATAATGAATTATCGAAAAATTTAATTAACCTAACAAAATCATTTACATCATAGCTAGTTATATATTTTGTAAAGTAATCATCTCTTAACTTATCTAATGCAGGATATGTTGTTCCTGATTCTGATATTTGTCTTGGATCACCTATATAATCTCCTAAATTAAACGCACCTATTTGTGCTATAATATCATCGTTAGTTTGATCTGTAGGTGAAAATGCTACTTCTAAATAATTAATACTTGGACTACTTCCACTAGGGAATGTAGATTGTTGTATTGATCTATATGGACTTAAAGTAGAACCTGTTGGTAATACCTCTTGTACCACTTTTATTTTATCAGAAATTCTATTTTTAATACCACCTGGTACTTGATTTAAATAGATGCTTTCTGTATTTTGTATAAATGAACCTGATATGAAAAAACTACTATCAGACCCATTAAATGAAGCTGTTGGAACCCAAGATCCTGTTACTTTAGGATGGATTGATGTTCTACTTCCTGTATTTAATTCTGTTCCTAAATCTGCTCTAAATACTAATGTATCTGGAGATGAATTTATTGTATTACCTTGTGTTGAGTAAGGATTAACTACATAATCATAAAATAAGCTTTCACTTAATGGTACATCCCAATATCTTACTTCTTGTAAAGCACCAGTTAATGGTAAATACGTAACTGTATCTACTACTAAACCACTAGCACTTGGTATTTGCATATCTGTAGCTGATCTCCAATACTGTGTAACAGCACCTACAGAATCAGAACCAGAAAATCCAATTTTTTCTCCTATTCTATTAGCAGCAAATAATGAACCTGTGTTTAATGCATCATAATCAATTGTTGCCATTGCTGACCACCAACCACCATCAAAGAATGGTAATGTTATACTTGCAGTAACATCTGAACTATTATCACCATCTGGATAGAATCTTAAAGTACCATAAGCATTGCTTTGAGAAGGTACTGATCCTGAATATGAACCACTGTCCATTCCTGAACCTGTGTATTCTAGAGTTACATAAAATTTATTTGTATCTCCAACTAATATATTATAATAAGCTGATGCAGTTGGTACACCTGGTGTTTTAAACCTCCATTGTACGGATTTTGGTGTTTTTTCTGTATCTGAATATTCTGGCCAGTTAGCATTTGTTAAAAATGAAGATGTTATTTGTGAAGTTTCACCATCTAATTTCAAGGCATAATTAAATACATTTTGAGTATAATCCCAATCTTGAAAATCATTTCTATCTTTACCCCCAAATTCATTTATTCTTAATATTGTATCTGGGATTCCATAAGCTGTAATTAATGCTCTTAAACCTGTAGTTGTACCTTTAGTTTTAAGTAAATACGGTATATTATGGTAAATTCGTTTGTATAATGACTTATTAACATTGTCTAATGGCACTATGTCATTCGAAGCAGATATTTCAGTATTCACGTATTCAAACCCAGAAGGCGTTGGAAAACTGCCAGTCATATCTGGAAATGGGAATGCACTACCTGAAGGAGTTAATCCTAAAAATGCTGTATATAAATCGTTAGTATTAAAATTATTTGAATATAATTTAACACCGAAATCTCTAATAGCATCTGCTACTAAATCTTTTGAAATACCGAAATCTAATCTGTTATCAGCATCAAATCTGGTAGTAATATTTTTTGTGTATAACCAAGTATTATCATATTGTTGAGCTACCATGTCAACAAATAAAATGTATTTAGCATTATCACTATCGTCTCTTAAAAACTCTGGTATTGCATTATAAAGATAATTTGCATTTTCATCATCATAATTTGAAGAAGATAATGCTTGACCTCCATAAAATGCATTTGTTGGGTCTGCGCTACCTAACCATGTTTTAGCTATTGTGCTAGTTGTTGGTTCTAATATATAAGGTGGTGCCGTGTTTGATTTCGGAAATGATTTTTCCGATCCACTATTAAAATACATAAAATATTCCCAACCATCAAAGTTAGCAATTAACGTACTAATACTAGTAGTTAATCCTGCTTTACTTGAACTGTAATTTGCTGCGTCTGTAGGTAAACCTGTTATTGCAGCACTTGAAGATTGAATCATTCCTACTTTAGTAGTGAAATTTTCTAATCTAGTTAATGCAGAAGAAAAATATATAAAATTATCATATTTAGTGTAATCTACACTAATATCAATTTCTTTTCTATCTAATACATTTTTAAGTTGTTGATAAGAACTAGTTAAATCACTTTCTATTAAAGTATCAAAGTTAAATTCTTGTGATGCTTCTCCTGTTTGTTGTGTTACTTGTATGCTATAATTAGGACCCTGTATTACTTTAAAATCATTTGGAATGAATTCTTCTTCAGGGAATGTAACATTATAAGCCTGTGATGTTGATATTTCTTCAACTACCCATAATGTATCCTTTAAATTAAAGTTACTAGGTAAAGGCTCGTATAATTTTACTAATATAGAAGGTGATGAAGGGTCTATGTTATCAAATTGTATATTATTACAAATTACTTGTTGGTCTGATCCAAAATTAAGTAAAAAATCTGCAAAATATTCTGTATTTTCCCTGTATTCTATAAATTCATTAGCTGATGAGCTAATAATATCATTTGAAATTACATTACTTCTTAATCTAACTTCAGATCTATCTGAACTTATTTCATCAATGTAATAATTAACTGTTGGAGAAGATCCTAACCTCTTTCTATAAAAGTTGTATGTGGAATAAAATTCACCTTGGTCATATCCTAATGCTTGTAAATCAATACTTGGTGATAAACTTACATCTCCATTTGTTACTGAGTAGTTATTTTGTTCGTATACTCCTCCTATAGGGAATATTAAATCTTTATCCCCTCCATAGGCATAATACTCTATATAATCAATGGATGAACTAAAAGTAGTATCTAACCTTGAAGAAGATATTAAAATATTATCTTGTTCGGTATACTGCTGATATTCAAAAGTTGTAGGATCAACTTGATTTATTATTATGTTATCTATTTCTTCCATATTTAATATGCTCCACCGCTAGAACCTCCACTACTATTACTAGTAGAAGCGTTGTTTGCTGTTGATGTTGTGTTTACTTCTGTAGGTGATTTAGGTTGGCTGTCTATACTTTCTAATATATCACTAAATTGTTTACTATCCGCCAACTGCGTACCTTCTATATCATTTATATCTAAATCTATTTTCTGACCTGTTAAGGCTTCTGCTTTTTCTATTTGAGCTTGTAATAAATCTTTTCTTAGTTGAGTTATTTCTGCAATTAAGGCCTCAATTTCTACTTGATTAGCTTCAAAACCAATATATTCAGTACTAGTTTCAATTAAGTATTGATGAGAATTTGTATCACCTAAAGCCGGGATTGAATAGAATAATTCATTATATTTGTTGAAAAACTCTTCTGTAGTAAAAGTATTATCAATTTGGTCATTGATTGTAGTGACCCCAAGTTGACTGAATTTGGTATCAATCACTTTAGGATATTCTGTTTTAGAATATACTTTTTTTTCTAAATCAATTCTATTACTATCTGACATAATTCTTACCCGTTTACTACTTTAAAATAATAATTTTCATCCATTACTATAGTCTGCCCATCAATTTCAGTTTGAATCAAAATGTTATAATATCTTTCTGGTTCTAAACCATTCATATAAACAGTAAAATAACTTGAAGTTGGATCACAGCTTATTTGAGTAAATTCTTTATCAAATTCTACTACGAATTCATTTGTATCTAAATCTTTTATAGCATAGTATGATGCTGAAGGTAAAGCGAAATTAGTTGTGTATAATGATGATGTTTGAAATGTACGAACTGGAAATTCAGGACGCACGTTTAGTCTAAAATCGTTTATACTTTCACTATAAAATACTCCTGCATTATTATCTAAAGCAACATATAAGTCTGGGGTTGCAATTACATCAAGTTGATTTATATCAAACGTAGATATTGTTACTACAGAATCTGTTCCACCTGAAGTAATTCCAGGTAAAGCATTTATTTGAGCTGCACTCCATGTTAATGTTTCTCCTGCTTTATAACCCTTTCCTATATCTTTAACAAATACATTTAGCATTTTTGGTTCATTAAATGTAGCACCAAATGTAGCTCCTATACCTGCTCCAGTATAAGTTGCTGGTGCTGGTAGGGATTGAGTAAATGAACATGATATAGATGCTGTCAATACAGTCGAGTATAATGAACCTGTTAATGTTCTTCCTAATTTAAAATCTCCACTACTAGTTGAATATGTAAAATCTCTCCATTTAAATTCTAATTCTGGAGGGTATATTGTATTTGTGTCTATTGAGTAGTAACTTAGTTGAGGTGAAACTGCACTTGAAGTAACAAATTCTTGAGCATCCGCCCATTTTAATAAAAATCCGTTATTAGATATTTCAATTTCTCCTGCATTTAGATCTTTAGATGATGAATACCATACTTTTACTATATCAGTAACATTCATGTCTAAATCCTTGGTACTACGTAAGTTATATGATTGAGATACGCCCATATTAGCGTTATTTACGTTGGTATATGTACCTGAACCTGTGAACCATACAGCCCCACCAGCATTGTTACTTCCACTAAAAGATCCCGTAACTAACGGAATATAAGATGGACCTTTAGGCCATATTGTTGAGCCTGAGTAATCAGAATATGCCCAACTAACACCGTTAGTTCCTTGTCGATTATCTAAATATTGTCCTGTACCATTATTCCATGATCCAGATATAGGCCAAGCTTCAACATACGAATTTATTATTACGTTATTTGCTTTAGCAATATATAATTTTAAACTACTTGACCAATTATTAAATTCGCTTCCTGTTACCTTTGCTATTGATTCAATAACATTTTCTACTTCACTCTGATCAAATTGAACTATTGATCTAGCTACTCTTGCTACAGGATTTGACTCTGTCACATAGTTGGCTATATCTAATATAGGATCAAGTCCTGTATTCATAGCAGGAAAAGCGCTATAAATAGAGGCATCTTGTGAAGGAAATAATTTATATACTGCCATAATTATAAGTTTACAACACTTCCTTTTATGTCCGTGTTTGGATATTTGATTTCAAAAATACTAGGGTCTAACGAAGGAAATATTGTTCCATTCTGATTAGCTCCATTCATATCATAAGCCCATTCTGAATATCCCTTTGTTGTTCCTGCTATATTTGTTAATATTATATTTCTAACTGTTTGTACTCCTTCTAATGCATCTAACATTACGAATAAATCTGGTATTACAATTGGTTGATTTATTTGCCACCTATTTATATTAAATTTATCTCTTAGTGCTACAATACATCTCTGTAATACTTGGTTACTGTTAAAATTTGGATATGTTATAATTTCAAAGTTTATACCAAAATTAATAACAAATGCATCTTTAATGCTAATAACATCACCAATCATTCTATATTGGTTTAAATATGTTTTTAAATTTGTTTTTAATGTATCTGATGCTGGTATTAGATTATTTGTAGGGTTATCTGTTAACACATATAAATCTAATGTTGTATTAGCATCATCTGCTTGTGGTTTTTGAACAAATGCTTTAGATACTTTTCCAAATTTAGAAGGCATACTTAATGCTCTTACTAAATAATCATCTGCTGTTACGTTTCTTAACTGTGTTGAAAAATTAGATATACTGTTTTGTCTTATTTGTTCAATTGTATCTCCTCCACTACCTCCAGACGCTGCTACTTCATTATTTATAGCAACAGAATCTAATACAAATTGAGCTGTTGTAGAATTTAATCCCCCTTGTGTAAATTTAATTGTATTAGTGTTTACGTTTGTAATACTGTTAGATAATACGTTTGATTGTACTCCTCCACCTTTATAATATCTAATTGTAAGTGTAGTATTAGCAGGTGGTGTTCCGTAAGTATTTGTAAATATAAAATTAGTAGGACTATATGCCGTTGTTAATTTGTCTTGATCAAAAGGTAAACCTAAACCTACATTAAATGGGTTAGGTATTATTTCTTCTGTTGTGTTTGCAGGATTTCCAGCACCAAACTGTATCTGTAATTGTTTGTTTGTTAAAAATCTTGTTGCAAATCTATTTTGTACTTGTTTTGTTTGTAATATAAAAGGTGTGTCCGAATCTTCATATGTGTTAGGACTATTTACATTGGTATTTCTTAAACCATCATAAATTAAATCTTGTCCTAAATAATCTACTTCATACCATACAGTACCATTTGAATCTACTACATCTAATATTCCTGCTATGTTAGTGTCTTCTACAATTAATGTAGTAAAATCTCTAGGCACACCAATGCTAAATTGTTGAGATACTATAGTACCTGAAAATGCATTCCTTGTTTTCTTTAATAAAAAGTATTGTGGGTTACCACCTGAAAGTGAAGCAATTGATACATCCGTTGGATCTAAAGAATTAGATACAGCAAAATCAATTGGATCATCTATAGTAAAAGCAGTTGTACTTCCATCATTTGTAGTAGCAACTGTATTAGGTTCAACATATAAAGCATAATCATAATCAGGAGTGTAAACACTACCTGATAGTTTAGCTGGTATTTGTTGGAAAAAATCTAAAGGAACAGATGCTAAACCTGTAACTTGAGGTTTATATCCGTACATATAAGCTAAATCATATAAATTATCATCTTGTCTAGCGTATTGTAGAAAGTTTTCTTGTATTTGATTATCCATATAAAAGGATAATACATCACCTACATATGCAGCTTGCTCCATAAACATCATACCTGGTGATGCTTGGGTAAAGTCAGTATATGTTGAAGGGAAATAAGTTTTAGAATACGCTATTAGTGAATTTCTAAACTCATTAAAATCCTTAGTTATATAATTTATGTTTCTTCTTACTGCCATTATGCAAAATTTAGTATTACTTCGTCTTCTATGTTTGTATTTTCAACGGAATAGTATATTTGTACTGTTACTTCATTGTTATCTGGGTTTGCTAAAACTTCTAGTTTATTAACTAATACATTAGGAAATTGTGTTGATAACTTAGTTTCAACATCTTCTCTTAAAAAATCTAAACTTCCTTCATTTATTTGACTAAAAATAAATCTTCTTAAACCACCACCAAATGATGGGTTACCTGGTCTTTCACCAGGGTTTGTTAAAAAATAATTTACAAGATTATATCTAATAGACTCAGCAGTAGTAAAATTAGGGGTAAAACCGTTCCCATTAGAAAAGGGTAAATTTACACCGATTCCAATACTTGGTCTTAAATCATTCGGAAATTGTTGTACTGCTCCAAAAGCCATATTCTAATTTTTTATTTACTCTTCATTAACCCCATAATCATATCCATGGATACATTTCCTTGTGGTAGTGACCCATTAGGTGATGTTGTATCACCTCCACCCATTTGTAAAGGCATATCTTGTGTTGTAGCACTTAATGTTCCATTTGCTCCTGGTCTCATACCATCTAAAACACCCATCATATTTTCTCTTAGTTTCATTCTATCATCTTCTGGTAGTGGAGCTGCCGCTACAGGATTCATAGGTCCAGGAATACCAACACCTGTTGAAGGTGATTCTGTCCTAGTTTCTATAACAGTTTGTTTAGGGGAGCGTACTGCTTCCATAAGGATGTCTTTCATCTCCTCTTGTATAGCCTCTTTTACGGCCTCTTTTACAATAGTTTTTAATTGACTTAATTTCATTGTTATTGTTATTTAGTTATAAATATTGAATTAATCAGCTTTTAAGTCGTTTTGTTGAATATAAAAAGCTAACTCGTTAATTAGTACTTGATTTTCTGCGGCAAATGATGCTTCACCTTTTAAAATTGTAATTCCTTTAGAATTTTTTGCAATAGCTTGTCTTCTAGGTAAATCTCCAACTTGGGCTTTATCTACTACTTCTACAGACATTACAAACCCATTTACAATTTTTAATTCAGGTATTCCTTGTAATGTTGATTTTTCCTGTAATGCTATTAATTCATTGTTTAATGGTACAAAATCTTCATTTGTATCACCTACACATTCACCTATTAAATTATCAAGAGTTTTTAAGTGTAATAAAATTATTATTAAGGAGACTATTAAAAATATGAGAGATATAATTAAATTCTTTTTTAAATCTTTATTAATTCCCGCTATATCTTCTAATAAATCTTGTACTCCCTCTAACTTACTTACTAAAGCATAAGGTACACCTAATCCAGGGGGTACTGATAATGGGAATGGTATAGATGCTATTAGGTTTTTTATTCCAATTAAATATTTAGATAAGAATAAAAACAGTGCAGCTAAAGCTGTATTGGTTATTATAATTTTATAAATGTTGTTTAATTGTCTAACTATAGAATTACGTTTTGCAATAGCATCGGCTAATGCCTCGCTATTAGGGCATTTTTGTAATTTTTGTTCTGCTTGTAATCTTGAAGTTATCCCAAACAGTAGCATTAACTGTATAGCTAAAGGTAATAATTTAGTTTGGACTACTTTAGTAGGTGCCATAACCATAGACCTTAAAGATGTAAGTGTTCTTTCAACTGGTTCTAAGGCTTTTTCTGTAAGATCGTTACCAATTTTATTAATCTGAAATATTAATTTGCTTTTAGCTACTTCAGCAGCATCATTTATATTAAATAAAGAATAAGCAGGTTGATCTTGAGGCACTTCTCCATCTAATGTAGTTATATATTGGATACCTGGTGCATAATCATCTCCTTTTGTACCTGCATCTCTTTGTGATGGTGTTTGAGGGCCTTTAGCAACATCTTTATAATATACAATAGGTGCATAAGTTGGAGGGTATACTATTCTTCGAAGAGCATCAACATAGGGTACAGCAAATTTTAATTCCCATTTACCATCTTTATCTGTTACTGGGAATTTTTTATCTTCGCCTTTTTTAGCACCATATAATATATTACCATTATCGTCTGTAAGTACTTCTTTAGTAATGGGGTTTGTACGTGCTTCTTTTATTATTGGGTATAAGACTAATTGAGGTCTTACTTCTATACCTTGAATAGGCTCTTTTGTTCTTTTGTCATATACAACCCCTTTAGTTGTATAAATAGCAAAGTAAGGGGTGTATTTAGCTAATTTCTTTCCCTTTTGTTCTTTCTGATCTTCACTTAATTCGGAATAATCATTTTTAGTTTTATTTTGTTGGGCAGCTAATGCTTCTGTAACATTATCAAAGTCAACACCCTTAACCTTTTCAAATAATTTTTTACCATTTTCTGAGGCTATAAATTGTGATGCAATATTAATTAATCCTTTAGCATCCATATTATGATGTTTTTACTTTAGTTGATAGAAATGAATCTAAATTATCAACAACTTCCTCTAACATAGTTGATAAAGAGGTTGATTGAAAAGTAGAAACTGATAGTTGTGGTTCTTTAGCTAACTGCTTACATAATTGACTTAACATATTTAATGTTGGGCCTAATGTTTGGAAAAAAGATGTACCTAAAATAACAGCATCCGAAGAATTTCTTCTACCTAAAGAAACCATACCTTGGGGTGCTAAAATATTTACATTTCTATTTAATGATTTTATACCTAAATCTTCATTACTTTCTAATATTATTGATTTATTAGATGACATTAGTATACTATCACCTACAGTGTTAAATAATAATCTATTTGAATTTAATACTATTTGTGAATTATTATATAATTTAGGGGATTTAGGTGTTTTATCAACTATACTACTAAAAGGTATTGTTGCTTTTTCACCACTATTAGATATTAATGCCGTTGCTACCTCAATAGGTATTTGTTGTTTAGATGTTAAATATAATGAAGACGGATCTGCATTAATGTCTTCTGTTATAGGAATAAATCCTTCAGAACTGCCTGAAGCAGGTTGTCCGTTTTTTAATATAATTATAGGATCACCTTCATTTCCTGAATTAGACCAATTATTTCTTATTTCACCATCTGTCCTTGCTGTAGCCCCTAATCGTATACTATTACCATTTCTACCTTCTATGACATTATCACCTGAGAAAGGTAAAACAGGGTGTATATTTCCTTTTTCTATAAATTGACCCCCAGATTTACCATTTATACTAGGTTTATTTTCAAATACCCCTGGGTATAAGTTTGCATGTTGTGTATTAAATAAATTTATAGGTAAATAATAATAAGCATGTTTACCTGACGATAAAGGATTATCATTACTTGGTCCTCTAAATATAATAACATACTCATCTACTAAAGGGTACGTTTTGTATCCTGGAAGTAGTGGAAGTGAAATTGTTGATGATTTATTTACTATGTCTGGTGAAGCTGGCTCTGATATATCTTGGTATTGAATAGTCCCTATATCGTTCCAACTAGAATACAATGCTGAATTAGTGTTTAAACATACGTCTACTACACGAGCCAGTATTATATCAGAATCTAAACTGTCATTTCCTAATACGTTTTGAAACGCATCTTGGAATCCAGAATTTTTAAATAAATTAGCTAAACCTGATACGTACATTATTCTTTATCTTTTGACTTTTCTGCTTTATATGCGTCTTGAATTTTATCTAGTTCTGCTAGCAATTCATCTTTTTCTGCGTCAGTAATACCACTTTCATCACCAATACCTTGACCGTTTACTACACGTTGAATAATTGTAGCCATTTTAATTAGTTGTTCGTCGTTACGAACACCAATTTCTAAATATTCCTTAATTAACGGTACAATCAAAGTTGCATCCCCAATATCAGATATAAGGGGTTTGAGTTCAGAAATTAATCCTGTTATTTGTGATTCTTTTTTCTTTTGATTATCATAAATTTCGCCTAAAATATCCGAAAATTTTTTATCTCCAAATATGACGCTGTCTAATGGTCCCATAATGTGTTTTATTATAAATATGGATATAGGGTGGAGTTAGAATCTAGCGTAACCATTTTCTAAAAAGAAGACATATTGGCTTCTAAATATACCATATAATTTATCTGCTATTTTGGTAATTTTGGGAGTTTTTACATCTACAATCTCACGAATGTATATATATAACGCCTTTTTATTAAATACCTCTATAGTTTCTCTTTTTCTAAATAACTCAAGTATAGCATCTGCTATTTGAGCATCGTTTTTCTTTGGAAATAACTCATATATATTCTCTGTTGTATGATCTACAAATAATTCAATATATTTACTTAATTCATCTACGGGTCCTGTTGATTCTTCAAAATTATAAACATGGGTAGATTTATCTCCCATTAAAACATCAACATCAACTTTTTTAATTTTTTTACTATAATTCTTAGTATTGTATAGTATCAACCAACGTTTTACTATCGTACCAAAATACGAGTAAGCTTTAGCTCCTCGTGTTGGGTCAAATAGGTGTATTTTAGAAAGCAAGAAAACAATTATTTCATGTTGCAAATGTTCTAAATTATCAACTTCTGTGTGATAAAATTTAAATGTGTGAATTATATTCTGGGTAAGCTTAAAGAATGGATAATGAATTTCTTTGTCATAGACACTACTTCGTAGTTTTTGATCATCTATAGAATCAAGGCCATTGTATCTAACAATAGCTAGTTCTGTGTCATGTGTGAAGTAATTTTTAGATTTCTTCCTTCTTTTCCTAATAGGTGGTTGCATATAATGTTATTGGTTCTGTTTAAATCTAGATAAGTCAAGTTGCAACCCTTTTAAATTTTTAAAAAACCAACCAATTTCATCATCACTTTTAAATAGATCTTTTTCGTCTATTTCCTTTAAGCGTTTGTCTGCAATGTCTAATTGTTTGCTATATTCATTTATGTATGTGTCGTAATTAAAGATAACATCCTCTTGTTTCTCAATTTTCGATAGAAGGTTCCATGTTGTAAATCCTAAGATCACAACCATAACTCCTAATATCGCTATAATTACTAATTCAACTCCCATTATAAACTATCTAACATATTTTTTAATCCTTCGCTTTTAATACCTCCCAAAGCTTTTGCTTTTGCCTTGGATTTATGTGCATTATCCGACAATGTATAATTTTTCTTTGGCGTCGCCACGCTATTTTGAGAAAACTTTGGTAACCATTCAATTTCAAATTCAATACGTGCGGCCATCATATCAGCTTGATGCAAGATAAATGGTAAAGATGTGCGAGGTTTTGTTTCTGGCATAAATGATTTTAAATATTTATCATTAGCCGGATCATATAAACCATCATGAGTCTGAATAGCAATCATTTCATTAAATGTGTACTTAATATCATGTTCTTGTAGTAAAAACAATCCACGATCAGGTACAGCAGCAAATGCTATAGATTTGTTATGCATATATTCTTCACCCAATTTATCACGTCTCCATTGATCTGTTTGAGGTATATAAGATTCGTGTTCCGAATCACCCATTTTACCTAAGTCATGGTTAATAGCTGAGAATACTAATTCTTCCTGGGTAAATGTACCCATATCACAACCGAATTTTTCCCATGTAGCAGACATTGCTAAGGCACCGCTTACAACACGATTAACATGATCTACATAACCACCAGGAAATGCTGAGTGGTATTCTTTCTTATGCGAAGCTGGCATTAAAATAATACGGTCCTCGAATTTTTTATAGAAGTCAAGTAATTTCTGTTTACGCTCACCAGAGATGAATGTGTCAATATTATTATTAAATGTAACCCAATTAGATTGGATTTGCTCAGCGGATAATTTCATAACTTTTATTTTTTATTAATTTTCGTTTTCTACATAACTTTCTAATTCCTCTACAATATTTCTTGCCTTGTCAACTTGCGTTTTAATTTCACCTCTACTTGCATTCATTTGAACACCATTGTTAATAGCAGAAAGTGCAGCGTCTAATTGTTCTAATCTTTTTTGGAATAACCCTTTATTTCTCATAATATATTTATTTGGAGACGTTATTAATTATGGGGTGTCCCTTAACCCCTTGTTGCCTTTGTTTCAATTCCGTTTTTCATACCCTTTTTTCCCAAAACCCGTATTACCAATATACGAGAAGGATTTTACATAGGCACGGAACTTTCAAGAGCTTTTTTCATTTCTTTTATTTCGTGTAACTTAGCACACTTTTCATATTCTTCTGTTGTTTCAAAATATAAAATACCTAAGTTAATTGATTTTAATAGTGGTTTAGAATTAAATTCCCATACAGCATCTACGTGTTCAGCATGTTCCATATCTAAATCTTTAATATATGAATATGCTCTGTTAAATACAGCAAATGATGATGCTTCTTTAGTTTCTGTAGCATTAAATGAGTGTTTTTCCTGTTGAAAGAATTTCTTTAATTTATTATGAAATACCTCATGATTATGTACCATTTTAGTAAACATACCTAATTTAGCAGTTGGACTCTTAAGGAATTCAGTGTCAGTTGTTATTAACTCTTCTAAGTTTTTTGGTTCCTTACCATCTTCTCCCCCAAATAATTCAAAAATTCTGTCCTTGTCTATCATTTTGCTCATTTAATTCGGTTATACATATTTAACTCTTTAATTCAGCGAGCTCCAACTCTATGTCTTTCTCCATTTGGTCTAAATCATCATACTCTGTAACTACATCTACTTTTTTAGGGTTGTTAGGATGATATCTCCATAATTCTTCTTTAACTACAGATATTGCTATTAAATCATTAACTAAATCCGTTTTTTTATTATTAAATATTTCTTCTTCGGTGTACTCTACTACTTTTTTCATAATTTATTGTTATTTAAAGTTTTTACCTATGTTACTAATCACTTCTTTCGCGGTTTCTACATCAATTGAGAAAAATTCTCTTTGGTTATTTACGCGATATTTACTAAGTGCATGATGTACTTCGCCCTCCAATAGTTCGCCGTTAAAACAACGGTATGCCCATGCTACTTCGTATGGTAATGGCACACCCGTGGCACTAGAAATTTGTCTTGCTCGCTCATCTGGGGTAAGTTTAGTATATCCTATCTTTAACATTCCCGGTTGAGCTGTGTTTTTTAAAACATAAACCCATTGATCACCTTCACCTTGTTTATTATAAATACCACGTTTTCTGGCAGTATAATATGTAACTTTTTCCCACCCATCTTTACCTGGTGTTAAAGTAAAATATGAAGCTGCTGTAACTGCTGTATCTGAATAGTTTTCTTTTAAAGGAATGTATTCTTGTGATTGTTCTGTTGTTAGTCTTTCCATTATTCTACAATTATTTTAAATGATTGTTCTCTAATTTCTCTAGGACCTACATCTGTATTAAATATAGTCTTAGTAAACACCTGTAATGTATCACCTACCATTTCATTATCCAAATAAAATTGCTGACGAGGTGTATAATTATATTTTGATCTAGTACCTAAAAGTGTTTCTGCATATGGGCACTCAAAACAAAAATTCTTTTGTATCTGGTATCCAGCAATATTTAAGGGTGGTTGAACCTGTGCTAAATCAGTTAATGTATACTCAATCTCTCCTACAGGAACTGGGTTATTAAAACCACCACCTGTGAACCAACTTAATACTGACCAAGTAGGTACTGTAAAATGTATACTATCAAATGCAACCCAATAATCTGAGTCGTATATTGTTTCAACTAATGGCACTCCATTAACCTCATGTATAATTTCATCAATTTCCCCTCTAATAGTAAAATATTTGGGGCCATAAAACTCTATATGCCAGTAACCATTCACATCTTGGTAAGCATCTGGTTGTACTAATTCATCAATGAAATATTGTGAATCACAATTACCATCTAAACACACTCCCGTGTTTAATTCCTCTGGGCTACATGCCCAGAAGAATATAGGTATTAATATGTAGATTATCTTTTTCATTATGCTACGAATTCTAATGCTTTACTAAACATTTTTTTATTTACGTCCTGGTCTTGCTTAAAATTCTTAATAACCCTAGCTTGACGTACTTTCCCTTTTGGTGTTTTGTATTCAAAATTACCTTCAATAATGTTTTCTTGAACTCTATTAAACACTTCCCAAAGCATATTACCTTCATCATTTTTACGTTGAACTGAAAGTACATCTTGAATTGCTTGATCATTAAAGGTATTTTTCGTACCTTCTACTCTAATATCAAGAAACGATTTAGCAAGATTAAACATTTGTTCCTCCTCTAATTCAACCAATTTCATTTTATTCATTGATTCAACAGTTAAAGGTAATTTCTCAACCATACCTCTAATTAATACTTGTAAATCCTCAAACGTATAA
>CESE01013611.1_pt1 | contig 20994 bp, 16 predicted proteins | sample 350271 | NCBI WGS metagenome assembly CESE01 (sample SAMEA2621536, study PRJEB7988) | marine metagenome | isolation source: saline water (ENVO:00002010), including | reverse complement strand
TTTTTTTTTAAATAGGATCTTTGTTTACTTTTTCACGCATCACTTTTAATTTCTCTTTGTATTTATTTACAAGTGTTGCATTACTTTGTAGTTTAGAAATATCTGTATTTTGTTTACTATCTTTATGATTATCATACAGCATATTTCCTAAATATTTTTTTCCTTCATAAAATTCGGTGTATGAAAAATCTTTATCTATAACTGCTTCTCCTTGCTTATAACGCGTATAGACTTCTGTTTTTAAGATTTTTGAGGGGTCTTTTAATACCGGTACTAAACTTTTACCATGCAAATAAGATGGTGCATCAATATTTGCAATGTCACATAAAGTAGGATACACATCTACTAACTCAGTAAAAGATTGTGTCGTTTTATTTTTTGCGTAATTAGGAGATGAGATTATAAAAGGAATCTTTACTGCTTCATTAAAAGTACTATGCTTGCACCAAAAACCATGTTCTCCTAAAAAATACCCGTGATCACTCCATAATATAATGGTTGTATTTTCTCTTAATCCTAGATCGTCTAAACCTTTTATTAACTCACCAATTAATACATCCATATAACTTACACTTGCATAATAACCGTGAATTAAATTTCTTGCAAGCGCATCATCTAGCTTTCCTTCTGCAGGAACATCTAAATAATTTTTTCTCATTTCAGCAGAATTATGCTGTGCTTCAATAGCGATATCTGGAGCGTTTTTTGGTTGGTATACATTGTCTGCTAATTGAATAGCATCATGATCATATAGATCCCAATATTTTTTTGGTTGAATAAATGGTAAATGTGGCGAAACATAACCAACTGCCATAAAGAAAGGTTTATTATCACCTTTTAATGCTTTCATTTTATTGATGGCATTTCTAGTTATTTTACCATCATTATATGCATAATCATCAACATCTGGATATTCGAAAGTTGGCTGTTTTTTTCCATACTCTCCTCTTTCCGCTTTATTTATTCTTGCTATTGCAATTGGGTCTTGAAAATCTGATTGTATTTGACCTTTATCTTTTTCAGACCAATATTCTTGAAAATCATCTAAGTGATGATATATTTTTCCGTAAGAAATAGTTTCATAACCATTCTCTTTAAAAATTTGGTTTAAAGAAATTGCATTTGGCACATCTATAGAAGCTCTAGAAGAGTAATCATTAAAACGTGTTTCACTAGGACGAATACCGGTCATAATACTTGCTCTACTTGCTCCACAAACAGCAACATTGGTATAGGCATTATTAAACTGAAGACCTTCTGAAGCCAATTTATCAATGTTTGGCGTTATCATTTTAGTTTCTCCGTACGAACTAATTTTTGGTCTAAAATCATCAATAGAAATAAATAAAATATTCTGTTTTTGTTTATTTATTGATGTATTAGTAGCGATTTCTTTACTTTCTTTGTTTTTACAACTTGATATTGTAAATGCTAAAAAAAGAGTGAATACTACTAGTTTTTTTAAATTTGTTATGCTCATTTCTATGAATTTAATAGTTTGTTATTTCTGATGCTTTAAAACCAATACGTATCGCTCTTGCAACAATTTTTTGGTTTTTATCTATTTTTATTGGCGTATGGTATAACGCCCAATGTTTTGTACCAATATCTTTACCTGTTTGATAACCAATAGATGCGCCTTCTGTGGTGCAACTCATTTTTAAAGTTCCTTTTTTAGGGTTTTTAAAAGTTACATTTTGAGTTATAGGCTGTATCATTTCTGGCCAAAACATTTCTATTAAATCATGTTCAGGTATAAAACCTTTGTCTCCAATTTCTAATTGCCAATTTGCCAATGCTTTTCTGTATTTACTTATTCTTTCTGCATATTTTGGGTCATCGGCAAGGTTATGAATTTCATAAGGATCGTTTTGTAAATCGTACAATTCTTCTCTTGGTTTTGTTTCCATAAACATATAAGCAGCATCACCTTTTAACTTTTTTTGTCGATTTAACTCAATCAATTTTGCATTCATAGGTATTTGCTCTCTATATTTATTTCTATAAATCAAAGGCAAATGAGGTAAGAAATTTTTGATATACACAAAACGTCCATCCAGCACAGAACGCTGCATATCTGTAGTTTCATCAAAACGATCTGCAGATCCAAAAGCTAATTTTCTTGGGGTTTCGTTATAAGCACCAGCAAATGCTTTACCATCATAATGCTTGGGTGGTTTTATATTTAAAAGCGATAAAACTGTTGGCCCTAAATCCATTAAAGAAACAATTCTATCATCAACTTTTCCTGCCATTTTCTTATTAGGATACCGTATAATAAGCGGCACATGTAACCCTGTGTTTCCAACTGCACGTTTTTGTCTTAATAAGTTTCCTCCATGATCACTCCAAAACATAATAATAGTATTATCGAGCAAATCATCTTCTTCTAATTGCTTCATTAACTCACCAACTTGCCTATCCATTTCTTCGATATTCGAATATTTTCTGGCAATATCATTTCGTACTTCAGGAATATCAGCAAAATAAGCTGGCACAATTACATCTTCTGGCTTTACAGTTAGAGGTTCATTTTTACGTTGCCAAATTCTAGATTCGTGTGTTACCAAAAAATTACGAACGTAGAAAAACGGTTTTCCTTTTGGGGCATCTTTAAAACTTACGCTCTTAGACACTTCATCCCAAGCTGTAAATGGCGCATTAAATTGATAATCGCATTTAAAATTATTAGCGGTATAATAGCCTTCTTTTCTTAGTATCTCTGTAAAAGGCTTTACGTAACTTGGCGTAACCACTTCATATTCAGGAATATTTCTACCTGTTTTGTCTTTTACACCAATATACGTATTATGTGTTACTTCTTCGGGCGTATAATAGTTGTGATAATTTCCAGTTCTCATATTATGAGCTCCTAATCTAGCAGCATACATTCCTGTAATAATAGAAAATCTACTAGGCGCACAAACACCCACAGTCGAAAACGCATTTGTATATCGAACTCCTTCTTTTGCTAATTTATCTAGGTTAGGTGTTTTAATTACATTGTTACCATAAGAGCCTAAAATAGGGCCCATATCTTCGGTACTTAACCAAATAATATTTAACGGTTTCTCTTTCTTTTTTTGTGCTGAAATAGTGATTGTAAAAACGCACGTAAACAGAATAATAAATGTTTTAATATTTTTCATAGATTTATTAATAGTGTAATTTTATATAATCTTCAGGTTTTAGTTTGCCTTTTAAATGTTTTGGAGGCGTATGCCATTTAGAAGCTTTATCTAAAGGATATGTCGTTTTAATAAGTGGCATTTTATAGGTCAATAAAAAATCGTTTTGAGATTCCATCCACTTTTTTAAGGCTGCTGCTAATACTACTTTTTCTGTTTTATAACTTGGGTTGTTTGCCAAATTATTTGTTTGATAAGGATCTACACTTAAATCGTATAACTCTTCATAAGGTGTATTGGGAAAATGTTTTGCTCCAATAGTTATAAATTCATTCACTACTGGATTATCTCCCAAATTATAATCTAGTCGTTCAAGAGCGTTATAATTTATGATAAGTTTTAGTTTTTCACCTCTTACCATACGTGATGGGAAAATTTTACAAGCCTGAATATTTTGGTTGGTTTGTACACCATAAATATAATCATGTATTTTTTCTTCACTTCCTTTAAGTGTTTTTATAAAGCTTTTACCATCTATGCTTTCTGGTCTTTTGGTATGCGCGGCTTCTAAAAAAGTTGGTAAAACATCCACAAAATTAAGCACTGTACTAGAAACTGTTTTTGGTTTCACAATTCCTGGCCATCTTACAATAAAAGGAACTTTAGTTCCTTGTTCTGATAAAGACCATTTTCCAGAAATACCATGGTCTGATGCATAAATAAACATGGAGTTATCTCGAAAACCATTGTCATCAACCATTTTTAATACTTTACCTAGTTGAATGTTGTCATCATCTAAATTTTGGTAGTATCCCGTTCTAAAGTTTCCACCATCTCCTTCAAAATAAGGTAGTTTAAAAATATCTTTTTTCGTGTATTTTTTAGTTTTTGGATATGGTCCATGAGGTAAATCGGATGTAATAAACAAACAAAATGGTTTTTTTACATTTTTTAAATACGTATCTATTTCATCTAAAGGTAACCAACGGTGGTTAATTGGTTTAAATTCATTTGTCCAGTTAAACACTTGTTTTGGTTTAACATGGCTTTTTCCTGCTAAAACCACTTCATATCCAGCATTTTGCAAATAATTTGTAACACTTTTAATGTTTGGTTTCACGCCAATATGATTTGCCATTGCACCACTTTTTACAGGATACATACCTGTATAAATTTGAGACCTTGCAGGTGCACAAATGGCTTGTGCTGTATAAAAATTGGTAAAACGCATACCTTCTTCAGCTAGTTTATCAACGTTTAAAGTGCTTACGTTTGGGTTTCCATAACATCCGTAATCTAACTGATCTTGATCATCCGCTAGATAGAATATAAAATTTGGTTGTTTAAGTTTATCTGTTACTTGTGTTGTTTTTTCTGAAGCACTTTTACACCCATAAAAGGCAAGAAATAATAGTGTTAATAAAGAAAATTTTAAGAAGTTCATATCTTATTGTTTTACAAATTTTATAGTTTTAAAATCAATCTTATTTTCTTTTCAAATTTACATTTTGATATTACACTTTAATATTATTTATGAGTCAAACACTACTACTTTTGAGGCGAGTTTTATTTATTTTATAAAAAACGATCTCTATAGTAAGCTAACGAAGTAAATGATTTAATATTTTTGAGTAGTAAGGTGTTCATCAAACAACGTTATTCTATAAATATTTATCACTTAAAAGATAGAGTTTGAATATCCATAAAACAGAATTAAGCTCATAATTTTTTTCTTAAAAGTTTTTACTATTTATTTTTATAAATAAAAGAAAAAATAAATTTGATACACGAGAATCACGCCTTGTAGCTAGCTAAATTCTATAATGCTTCAATTTTAATATGGTTTGCTTCAATTTTAATAGCACTCGCTTTTATCTTATTTATAAGTTTGCATACCGGAACAGAACAGCATGGATAAAAATAACATTTCCTTAACCATTAATCACCAAAGTGATATTCCAAAATATCAGCAATTAGTGAATGCCATTAATGATGCTATTAGTAAAAATATATTAAAAAAAGGAGCTGCCTTACCTTCTGTAAATAAAATATGTAAAGCAAATCAACTATCAAGAGACACGGTTTTTAAAGCATATTCAATTTTAAAAGACAATGGGGCTATAGAATCTGTTCCTAATAAAGGATATTATGTTGCAAATGACACTAAAAAGGTGCTATTGGTATTAGATACTTTTAAGGCGTATAAAGAAGTTCTGTATCATTCTTTTGTAAATAATTTACCCCATAATTTTATTACCGATGTTCAATTTCATCATTATAATATTGATAATTTTAAAACTATTTTAAATAACAGTAAAGGCAAGTATTACAAATATATTGTTATGACTTTTGATCATGATGATGTGCCTTCGGTATTATCTGATATTGACAATGACAAGCTATTACTTATAGACTGGAGTATACATTCAAATCCCGAAAACAACTATGTGTTTCAAGATTTTGGAAAAGCTTTTATTGAAGCTTTAAAAGGCGCTATAGCTGTCTTTAGAAAATACAAGAAAATTGTTTTTCTATATCCTAATTTCACAAACCATTCTAAAGAAACGATTACCTATTTTGAAAAATATTGTGAGTTATTTCATTTTAATTATGAAATAATAACAAATCAAGAAACATTTCTTATAGAAAAAGAAGTAGCTTATATAAGTACAAGTGATAGAATGTTAGGTTTATTTTTAGAACAATGCAGAATCGAAAATTTTGAACCAGGAACTGATGTAGGCTTTTTATCTTACAACGAAACCCCTATGAAAAAATTTATATATAAAGGCATTTCAGTCATCTCAACAGACTTTAAAGAATTAGGAACAAAAGCTGCAGATTTTATTACACAAGACAAGCCATTACAGTATTATGTTCCAACAAAATTAATATTAAGAAAATCATTATAATGAATTACTATTTAGGATTAGACATCGGCAGTTCTTCAATTAAAGCTGCATTAGTAGAAATAGAATCTGGTAAAAGCTTAGGCGTTGTACAAGAGCCCAAAGAAGAAATGGGCATGTTTGCACAAAAAAATGGATGGGCAGAACAAAAGCCAAACGATTGGTGGCAACATATATGTAATGCCATAACACAATTAAAAAAACAACATAACGTATCTAGAACTCAAATAAAGGGGATTGGTATTTCGTATCAAATGCACGGTTTGGTGTTGGTTGATAAAAAAGGAAATCCACTTCGTAAAAGTATTATTTGGTGCGATAGTAGAGCTGTAGAAACAGGTAATAAAGCTTTTGCAGAAATTGGCGAAGAAAAATGTGCTTCTCAATTATTAAACTCACCCGCAAATTTTACCGCTTCAAAATTAAAATGGGTCAAAGAAAACGAACCAATTATTTATAATCAGATTTATAAATTTATGTTGCCAGGAGATTATGTGGCCTATAAATTTTCAAACAAAATAAATACCACTATTTCAGGATTATCAGAAGGGATTTTTTGGGATTTTAAAAATGATAGTGTAGCAGATTTTCTTCTAGAATATTATGGAATTGACAAGTCATTAGTCCCAGATATTGTAGACACTTTTGGAATTCAATCTTTGATTGATCAAAAAGGAGAAGAAGAAAGCGGAATTGCTGCAGGAACACCTATCTATTACAGAGCAGGAGACCAACCAAATAACGCGTTGTCTTTAAATGTATTTAACCCAGGTGAAGTTGCGGCAACAGGAGGAACATCAGGTGTTGTATATGCCGTTACAGATAGTTTATCAGCAAAAGAAAGTGCTCGTGTAAACAACTTTGCCCATGTAAATTATAAAAAAGGAGCAGCTGCAAGAATAGGAAAGTTATTGTGCATAAATGGCGCAGGAATTCAATATCGTTGGTTACTTAATAACTTAGCAGTAAGTTCTTATGAAGACATGAATAATTTGGCTTCCGAAATCCCTGTAGGTTCAGATGGTGTTTGTTTAATTCCTTTTGGAAACGGGGCAGAACGTATGCTAAACAACAAAGAAATTGGTACTCGTATTGTAAATATGAACTTAAATAATCACCATAAAGGACACATGTGTAGAGCTGCCTTAGAAGGAATTGCTTTTTCTTTTGTCTATGGAATAGAGATTTTAAAGTCAGATGGTATCAAACCGAAAGTAATTAGAGCAGGAAACGATAATTTATTCCGATCAGAAATTTTTGCAAATACGGCAGCAACACTAATAGAACAAGAAATAGAAATATACAATACAACCGGAGCTATAGGTGCAGCAAGAGCTGCAAATTTACATAAAGGCGATTTTGAAACTTTTGGAAAAGCAATTATTGATAATGATCACGTAATGACTTTTATGCCTTTTAAAGACAAACAACCATATTTAGAAGCATATAAAAATTGGAAAAAAGAATTAGAGCTTATTTTAAATAAATAATAAAAAAGCTTTTGGCAATTTGCCTTTAGCAAAAAAACAAACACAAACCGCCAAAAGCTATAAGCTATAAGCTAAAGGCTAAAAACTAAGAACAATGGCAAACAAAGAATTTTTTAAAGGAATCAATAAAATTCAATTTGAAGGAAAGGAATCAGACAATCCGTTAGCATTCAAATACTACAATCCAGACCAAGTAGTAGCAGGAAAAACAATGCGTGAGCATTTTAAATTTGCTATTGCATATTGGCATACTTTCTGTGGACAAGGTGGAGATCCATTTGGTCCAGGAACTCAAAATTTTGCTTGGGATCAATCAACAGACCCAATTCAAGCAGCTAAAGATAAAGCAGATGCAGCTTTTGAATTTATCAACAAAATGGGATTTGATTATTTCTGTTTTCATGATTTCGATTTAATTCAAGAAGGCGCAACTTTTGCAGAATCAGAACAAAGATTAGCTACAATTACAGATTATATAAAAGGTAAACAAGCAGAAAGTGGTGTTAAATTATTATGGGGAACAGCCAACTGTTTTTCTAACCCACGCTACATGAATGGTGCTTCTACCAATCCAGATTTTGAGGTATTAGCGAGAGCAGGCGGACAAGTAAAATTAGCAATAGATGCAACAATTAAATTAGGTGGTGAAAACTATGTTTTTTGGGGAGGAAGAGAAGGTTACATGTCTTTGTTAAACACAGATATGGGACGTGAACTTGACCATATGGGACAGTTTTTAACCATGGCAAGAGATTATGCTAGAGCACAAGGTTTTAAAGGAACTTTCTTTATAGAACCTAAACCAATGGAGCCAATGAAACATCAATATGATTTTGATTCAGCAACAGCTATTGGTTTCTTAAAAGAGTATGGTCTAGACAAAGATTTCAAAATGAATATTGAAGTAAATCACGCCACTTTAGCGCAACATACTTTTCAACATGAAATTGAAACAGCAGCAAAAGCGGGCATGCTAGGTAGCTTGGATGCTAATAGAGGTGATTATCAAAACGGATGGGATACAGATCAATTTCCTAATAACATTCAAGAAACAACAGAAGCTATGTTAGTCTTCTTAAAAGCTGGTGGTTTACAAGGTGGCGGTGTTAATTTTGATGCTAAAATCAGAAGAAACTCAACAGATATGGAAGATGTTTTTCATGCACATATTGGAGGTGCTGATACCTTTGCACGCGCTTTACTAATTGCAGATAAAATCATGAAGTCTTCTCCTTATGAAGAACTTAGAGAAAAAAGATATAGTTCTTTTGATGCTGGTAGCGGAAAAGATTTTGAAAACGGAAAATTAAGCATGAATGACTTATATAAAATAGCTCAAGAAAATGGCGAATTAACTTTGCAAAGTGGTAAGCAAGAATTGTTCGAAAATATTATTAATCAATATATATAATAGAATTCCCAAAGTTTAATTTTAAGTTTTGAGGATTTTTTAAAATAACAATTAAAAAGCTAAACAAAATATGTTGGGAATCATTTCATTTATAGGTTTTACATTACTTGTTGCTATTATTTCTTATTTAGCAACAAGAAAAACGAACGAGAATACTTCAGACGGGTATTTTTTAGGAGGACGAAGTTTAACTGCAACCGTTATTGCTGGTTCATTGTTATTAACAAATTTATCTACCGAGCAAATTGTAGGACTTAATGGTAGTGCTTATGCTGATGGTATATTGGTAATGGCATGGGAAACTTTGGCTGCAATTGCTATGGTAATTACTGCAGTGTTTTTATTACCACGCTATTTAAAAGGTGGTATTTCAACCATTCCAACCTATTTAGAACGTCGTTTTGATGTAACCACAAAAGCGATGACCTCTGGTTTATTTTTATCTGGATATGCTATTGTTTTGTTACCAATCGTTTTATACTCTGGATCTTTAGGTATTAGTGGAATGTTTAATCTTCCTGAATTATTAGGAGTAACAGAATGGCAATCTATATGGATTTGTGTCATAAGTATTGGTGTTATTGGGTCTATTTACGCCATTTTTGGAGGATTAAAAGCAGTCGCAGTATCAGATACCATAAATGCTGTTGGTTTACTAGCAGGAGGATTATTAATTCCCTTTTTCGGTTTAATATCGATTAGTGATGATAATAGTTTCTTTGGTGGTTTAGCAAAACTAACAAGTGAACATCCTGAAAAATTAAATGCAATTGGAGGTGCAGATTCTTCCATACCTTTTGCAACAATTTTCACAGGAATGATGCTGGTTCAATTATTTTATTGGGGAACCAATCAACAGATTATTCAACGTGCTTTAGGAGCTAAAAATTTAGCTGAAGGACAAAAAGGATTAACATTGGCTGCTTTTATTAAAATATTAGGACCTATAATTGTGGTACTTCCAGGTATTATTGCTTATCATAAATGGGGAGGAGAAGTCTTGATAAATAATGATATTGCGTACCCAAGATTGGTTGCAGAAGTATTACCTAAACCATTAATTGGTTTCTTTGCAGCAGTGATGTTTGGTGCTATTTTAAGCTCTTTTAACTCAGCCTTAAATAGTTGCGTAACTTTATTTGGTATTGACATTTACAAACAATATATAAATAAGGAAGCCGAAGAAAAGAAAGTCGTTACAGTAGGTAAACGTTTTGGAATTTTTTTAGCAATATTTTCTATGTTTGTAGCACCCTTTTTATATTATGCTTCAGATGGACTTTTTGGTTATTTGCAAACCGTAAATGGAGCCTATAGTGTGCCAATTTTAACTGTTATTATTGTTGGATTCTTAACAAAAAGAGTCCCTGCAATTGCAGCAAAAGCGGGTATTATATTCTCTTTTACATTTTATGTAACCTATATTATTCTATCGAAAGGATTCGAAATGGAATTACCACATTTTTTACATGTGCAATTCATAGCGTTTACTTTAACGATACTACTGATGCTAGTTATTGGAAAGCTAAAACCACGAGAAACTGATTATATACAAGAATACACAGAACAAGTGGATGTAACGCCATGGAAATACGTAAAAGTTGTAGGTGCTGTAATATGTGTAGTTGTACTATCTACATATTTTATTTTCAGCTAGTTATCAATGAGTTGCAGTTCTTAATGACAATAGAAGGTCTTTGGGAGAAAAGTAAAACAATTTAAAAGTAATAGTAAACCCAATTGATGACATCGTTTTTTAATTGGATTCATTTATAAATAAACAGAAAAAAGCGAACTTTGATTGGTTTGAGTATACAAATTCAAAATTTTAACAAATAAATATAATAATTTAATAAAAAAATAAACAAATGAAATTTTTTATAGACACAGCAAATCTTAATGATATTGCAGAAGCAGAAGCTTTAGGCGTTTTAGATGGTGTAACCACAAATCCATCTTTGATGGCAAAAGAAGGGATTACAGGAGCAGAAAATATTTTAAATCATTACAAAAAGATTTGTGACCTTGTAGAAGGAGATGTTTCTGCAGAAGTGATTGCTACAGATTATGATGGCATGATTAAACAAGGTGAAGAATTAGCCGCTTTACATCCACAAATTGTAGTGAAATTACCTATGATTGCTGATGGTGTAAAAGCCTGTAAATATTTTTCTGATAAAGGAATTAAAACAAACGTAACACTAATTTTTTCAGCGGGTCAAGCATTGTTAGCTGCTAAAGCGGGTGCAACTTATGTTTCTCCTTTTTTAGGAAGATTAGATGATATTTCTACTGATGGTTTAAATTTAATCTCAGAAATGAGATTGATTTATGATAATTATGGTTTTAAATCACAAATTTTAGCAGCATCCGTAAGAAATACAATGCATGTTATTAACTGTGCTAAATTAGGAAGTGATGTAATGACAGGACCTTTATCATCTATTACAGGGTTGTTAAAACATCCTTTAACAGATAGTGGATTGGCACAATTTTTAGCTGATTACGCAAAAGGAAATTAAAAAGCACAAGCTCATGACATACAAAAACATGATTTATCTAGCTCTATTCGTAACATTGTTGTCTTGTAAATCACAATCAGCCATAGTAGAAGTGCCTCGAAAGGCAAAAAATGTTATTCTTTTAATTGGAGATGGCACAGGTTTGTCACAAATATCATCTGCATTTTATTTTAAGAAAACAAGTCCAAATTACGCACGTTTTAAACATATAGGGCTTATTAAAACGTCTTCGTCTAAAGACGATATTACTGACTCTGCTGCTGGTGCTACAGCTTTTGCCACAGGAGTAAAGACCTATAATGGTGCAATTGGTCTTGCCGATGATTCTACCCAAGTTAAAAATTTGGTTGAAATCGCGTCACTGAAACATATTAAAACTGGAGTAATTTCTACCTCAGCCATACAACATGCTACACCAGCAAGTTTCTATGCACATGCCTTAAATAGAGGGAGATATGAAGATATTGCTGCAGATATGGTTATTTCTGATATTGATTTTTTTGCAGGAGGTGGTAAAAAGTTTTTTACTAAAAGAAAAGATGAGAAAAACTTATTAGAGGATTTGAAAGGAAATGGGTTTGAGATAGATACTACTGCCTTGGGAAACTTTTCAGGAATTAAACAGTACTCGAAAATGGGGTATGTATTAGCAGAAAACCATATGAAACACGCAGCCAAAGGACGTGGTGATTTTTTACCTAAAGCTACCGAATTAGGGATACAATTTCTTAATAAGGATGTAAATAATTCTAACTTTTTCATGATGGTAGAAGGTTCGCAAATAGATTTTGCAGGTCATGCCAATAATGCTGAATATCTTATCTCAGAGCTTATTGATTTTGATGATGCTATTGGAAAAGCGCTAGATTTTGCAGAGAAAGATGGTAACACATTGGTAATTGTTACTGCCGATCATGAAACCGGAGGATTTAGCTTGTCGTCAACTCCTAAAAAAACAGAAGATGGCAGATCCTTTAATGATTATAATGAAATTGCAGCAACTTTTTCTACTAAAGGACATTCGGCAACATTAATCCCAGTGTTTGCTTATGGCCCAGGAGCTGAAGCCTTTTCTGGTGTTTATGAAAATACTGAAATCTTTCATAAAATATTGGAAGCTACTAATTGGAATAATAAGAATTAACCGCTCATTTGTATAAATCAAACGAAAAAACGGAATTGGAATCTGATTTTGAGTGTAAAAAACAAAAACTATTGCCAACAAAGGCGTGTATAATTAATTGCTTTGGCAAGTGATTGGTTCTTATGTTATGACAGAACCTTTGTCTTCAATTACAGGATTGTTAATTAATAGATTACATAAAAGGAAATTAAAAAAGTAAAAAATATTTTTAGATTTGATAAACGAAGAATATATATTCTTCGGTTATTTCTTTTACAATATGATTAACCAAATACAGATACTACCAATTTCTATTTTTTTTATTTTAATGTGAAATAGATGAAAAAGCAATTTAGATTCATAAGATCCTATCCTTAAAAATAATACTATGACCATTCAAAAAAATAAGTACGGAACAACGCCAGAAGGAGTTTCTGTAGATCGTTTTACTTTAAAAAACACAAATGGTATCGAAGTAGATATTATAAATTATGGAGGCATTATAACTTCTATAAAAGCGCCAAACAAAAAGGGTTTAATAGAAAATATTACTTTAGGTTATAAATCTTTACCACAATATATTAAAAGCAATCCTTATTTTGGAGCTATTATTGGACGTTATGGAAATCGTATTGCAAACGGAAAATTTACTCTTGATGGTGTAGAATATTCTTTAGCCAATAATAATGGCCCTAACAATTTGCATGGAGGTAGTAAAGGTTTTGATAAAGTAATTTGGAATGCTAGCACAAAAAACAATGCTAATTCGGTTTCATTGCAACTGAATTATGTAAGTAAAGATATGGAAGAAGGTTTTCCTGGAAATCTCAATACAACAGTAATCTATACCTTGAAATCTGATAATACCTTAGAAATTGACTACAAAGCTACTACAGACAAGAAAACAGTTGTAAACTTAACAAATCACTCTTATTTTAATTTGTCTGGAGATTTTAAGCAATCTATAACAGATCACAAACTAAAAATTCTTGCAGAAACGTTTATTCCTGTTGATGAAACCATGATTCCAATTGGTAAACTAGACAATGTTAAGCATACACCATTCGATTTTAGAGCTTTTAAAATCATTGGTAACGACATTGAATTAGATAACAAACAGTTAAAATTAGGATTGGGCTACGATCATTGCTGGGTGTTAAACAATCAAAACAATGGTGTAAGACTAATTGCTACTGCCTATCATGAAGAAAGTGGTAGAATTCTTGAATTCTTTTCCGATGAACCTGGAGTTCAATTCTATTCAGGTAACCATCTTAGCGGAAGTCATGGCAAAAGAACTGGATTTTGTTTAGAAACACAACATTACCCAGATTCTCCAAATCAAACTAGTTTTCCATCAGTTATTTTAAATCCTGATGAGACTTATACTTCAAAAACATCTTATAAATTTTCGGTTAAATAGATGATAAGAAAATCACCAAGTTCTCTTATTAATTAGAATGATATTGCTTTTTAATAGTAGGTTCATTTTTTAAAAAACCTAAAGATTTTAAGAACAAATCAATTTCATTAGTCGTTTTAATAAAATTTGGTGTTTTATTAAAAAACCCATGTGGCTGGTCTTTGTATAGAATTAAATCACACCTACTTCCGACAGCTTCCATTTTAGACTTATATTTTTCAATTGTACTAACCGGAATTAATCTATCTTTTGTGCCGATTAAAATTATAGTTGGTGGCGCATCTTTTGTTATATTATGTATTGGAGAAATCTCTTTAAAACGTTCTTTAAACCTATTATACCCATATGAATTAGGCCCATTATCAATCACTGGATTTAATAATGCTAGTGCATTTGGCACAGAACTTGTCTCTAAATTTTCTTGAGGATTATCCAAACCAACAGTATTGCCACAAGCAGCAGCTAAATGCCCACCTGCTGATCCACCTCCAGCAGCAATCATATTAGGATTAATATTTAATTCTTTAGCATGGGTTCTAACATATCTTATAGCAGATTTAGCATCTTCAACAGCTTCAAAAGGTGTTGTTTGATGTGTGTTTTTTAACCTGTATTCAGCCGAAATTGCAATCATTCCTCGAGATGCAAAATACATAGATTGTCTTCTAAATGCTTTATAGTTTCCAGAGTTCCAACCTCCTCCATGAAAAAAAACAATACAATTATAAGTGCTGTCTTTACTAAAGTTTAAAGGTTTATAGATATGAAGTTTTAAACTTACGGTATCTATTTTTTTGTATTCAATAACTTCATCATTAATTTTTGTAATTGTATTTTGTGAAAAACAAAAACTTGATGCATAGCAAAACACAAAGGTCAAAATATATTTTATATTCATAATATTATTTTTTAATAACAGCATTTATATTTTTTCTCCAATTTTTTACTAATTGAAGTAACTCTTTACTTTTCATTTGATATTCTGCCGTAATACTTTCAAATTCTCGTCTAATTATTTGGTCATAATTGCTTCCAGCGGTAAGTTTATTTGTGGCCGTTGCAACACCTACAAAAAAAGTTGTAGCACTTTCTTTTAAAGGTGTTGTTGGTTCGGGAACAACTACTCCTTGTTCTTGTTCCTGAGTATCTCCTTCTATTTCATCCTTTTTTGAACAGCTTATAAAAACAAATAAAGAAACAAATAAAATTTTAATAAAATTATATTTTGTCATGAGACTCTTGGTTGCAATGATTAATATTTTTTTTTAATAGAGATTAGGTTTAAACTTCCTTATACGGATCTAGCGTAACAATAGTTCCGTCTTGATTGTAAGTAATTTCAGCAACTTTTACAGACCTTAAATGCGTAACACCTTTGGATAGTGAAGAGTCATGATAAAATAAATAATCTTTGCCTTCAATTTTACAAACTGAATGATGCGATGTCCACCCCACTACAGGGTTTAATATTTTTCCTTTGTAAGTAAAAGGTCCGTATGGATTATCGCCAATAGCATAACATATAAAATGTGTATCTCCTGTTGAATATGAGAAATAATACTTTCCGTTATGTTTATGCAACCAAGCAGCTTCAAAGAAACGACGCTCATTATCTCCAGCTAACAATAGATTTCCACTTTCGTCTATGATTTCAATCTCTTTTGGTTTTTCATCAAATTCTAACAAATCATCTGTCATTTTAGCGACAAGTGGTAATAAAGCTGGTTCTTCATCTTTTGGAAGAAATGCGGTAGGGCTATCTGGTTGGTCTGCTTTAAATGTTCCAGATCTCCAACGTTGTAATTGTCCACCCCAAAGACCACCAAAATACATGTAGCAGCTTCCGTCATCATCTTTAAAAACAGCAGGATCTATAGAAAAACTGCCTTTTATTGCTTTAGGTTGTGCCGTAAACGGACCTGTAGGCGATGTGCTTGTTGCCACTCCTATACGAAAGATACCATCATAAGCTTTTGCAGGAAAAAATAGGTAATAAATACCATCTTTTTCATTAGCATCTGGAGCCCACATTTGTTGCTCTGCCCAAGGAACATCATCAACATGTAAAGCTACACCATTGTCTATTGCTTTGCTATTTATAGTATCCATCGATATTACATGATAATCTTCCATCGCAAAGTGACTTCCTAAGTCGTCAAATGCTTCTCCGGCATCAACATCGTGTGATGGGTATATGTAAATTTTTTCATTAAAATAATGTGCTGAAGGATCAGCTGTATAAATATGATCTACCAAAGGCTGGGAAATTGCTCTTTTATTTAAATCATCAAAATCTATATGTTCAATCGTTTCTTCTGGCATGTCTTAATTTAATATTTATTTCTTTCTTCTTTCTTTTAAATCTAATTCTATTTTTACTTCCATGGTTTTATTTATTTCATAGAAAAATAATAACCCAATAGCTATTAAAAATGGAATTGCAGGAAAAATACTCACTAACATTTTGGTTCCTTGAATAGCACTTTCTGGTTGTACTAACAACTCACCAACGATAGCAGCCTCTTTGGTTACATAACTAAACAAACCAAGAATCCAAGTAACCAATGCACTACCTATACTTAATCCACCTTTTAAACCAACCATCATCGCTGAAAAGATGATAGCAGTTGCTCTTCTGTTATTTTTCCATTCAGAATAATCTGCTACATCCGCAATCATAGCCCATAATAATGGTATGGTTAATCCATAGAAAAAACCATGAAGTATTTGTGAAGCAAACATTAATTCTACCGAATTTTTAGAGAAAAAATAAAATACAATTATAAATAATGTTGATATAAACAAAGCCACTTTAAAAACATCTCTTTTCCCGTATTTATCTGCAAGCCTTTTTGAAAAAGCAATACCAACAATCATAAATATAATACCGCCGGCATTAAACAACCCAAACCCTGCAGATACTGGGTTTTCACCAAAGAAATTGACTCCTATACTTGATAAAAGATCTAAAATTGGCTGAATAAAAAGAGTTAGTTCGGGTTTACTTACATAATTTTCGAAATAATAAACATAAGAACCTCCTTTCATTGCCAACGTAACAAATACTAAAGTTGTAACAACAAGGATAATCACCCATGGTTTGTTTTTAAATAAATCTGCTAAATCTTCTTTTACACTTGATTTTTGTTCTGCCGTGGGCACGATACGTTCTCTTGTTGTAAAAAATGTTATTAATAACATAATGGTACCTATTACAGCTAACCAAGTCATTACAATTTCAATTCCTACAGCTTTATCACCTCCTCCAGCAGTTTCTATAATTGGCAACATAAATACTTGCACAAAGAATTGAGCGAACATTACTGCTACAAAACGGTATGATGAGATACTATTTCGCTCTCCCATATCTCCCGTTATAACACCACTTAAAGCTGAGTATGGTAAATTATTTGCCGCGTACAACAGCAATAATAACGTGTACGTTACCACTGCATAAATAACCTTTCCTTTATACTCAAAACCAGGGGTACTAAAGGCTAAAATAGATATTACGCCCAGAGGCACAGCTGTCCAAAGAATCCAGGGTCTAAATTTACCCCATCTAGAGGCTGTCCTGTCAGCAATAGCTCCTATTATTGGATTAAATCCAAATGCAGCAACAAGCCCTACAGTTAAAATGATAGCAGAGGCATGATTTGCTTCCAAACCATAAATATCTGTATAGAAATAAGCTAGATAAGTCATTAATGTTTGAAACACCAAATTTGCAGCAAGGTCTCCCAAGCTATATCCGATTTTTTCCTTAATCGATAATTTTTGTGAATTAGAACTCATAGTATAGTAGTATTGAAAGCAGGTTATTAATTAGATGTGTTTTTAAGACTCATTATACTGTTGTAAGCTTTTTTAGGTTGATGTTTTCTATCAAACAAAAGCGGGTAGTTAGTACGACCGTTTATTGGCCAGTCATTTAACCATGTGTCTTTATCTGATACTCCCCAAAAAGTGACTCTGTTAATTTTATCTTCATGTTTTAAAAACAGTTTAAAAATATCTTCGTAACGCTTTGCCAATTGTATTTGAACCGATTCGGGTAATTTTGTTGGGTAAGGATTCATTTTTTTATCGCCTTCAAATTTTTTAAAATCTTGGGTTACTTCTGCTCCAACTAAATCCCATGGGTTAGGAATCACTGAGATGTCAAACTCGGTAAAACTAACTTTTACGCCAAGTTCTGAATAAGCTATAATACTAGTTTCTATTTCTTTTAGACTAGGGGTTTTTAAATTCCAGTGTGCTTGCATACCGACACCGTTTATTTTAGCACCACTTTTTTGTAGTTCTTTTACTAAGCGAACAACCCCTGCTCTCTTTTTTGGGTTACATAAACCATAATCATTGTAGACTAAATCTGCATTCGGGTCGGCTTTTTCGGCTAATTTAAAGGCTTGCTCAATGTATTTATCTCCTAGCACTTTAAAAAAAACAGATTCTCTTAAATCTCCATTTTCTTTTAAAGCTTCATTTACAACATCCCAAGTATCAATTCTACCTTTATATCTTGTAACCACAGTGTTAATATGGTTTTGCATATGGTTTGCCATAATGGTGCTGTCTTTAGTTTCTTTCATAAACTCAGCTAACTGAGAATGCCAAACTAAGGTATGACCAACAATGTACATCTTGTTTTTCTCTCCAAATGCTACATATTTATCTGCCATATCAAAGAAAAAGGTTTTAGGTTCTGGATGTAAAAACATCCATTTCAAACTGTTTTCAGGCGATATCGTATTATACTCCTTCTTTAAAATAGTTACGGCAGCTGCATCTTTTTCTACTATTTGATTTTCATTTATAGCTGCTCCTATATAAAAATTATCTTTAAAACTGTTTTTTAATGAAACTGTTTGTTTAATTTCTTGATTTTTTTTATATAATTTATTAGAGCAACTTACTATGCTAAAAATTAATGTAAAAAGTAGTGCTATGTTTCTAATTGTTTTTATCATTTTGATGATTTTTATTGGACAGTTTTAAACGATTTCTATATTTAATTTCTAATAAATTTTCGAAAGTATTATTCTTGAAAATTTCTTGTACAAATTTTTTATAAAAGTATTTTAAAATCACATAAGGAGTCTAGCATAAAATGAACAAAGTATGATACTTTTGAGCATTTACACTAAATATGGATATTTATTGAATCAGAACGACATATAATTATGAATGATCAAAGTACTAACCATTTGATAAGAATTTGAAGGTATATTAAACAAATACCTAACTTAGACTATATTATAATTTTAATAATGTTTTGAAATTATATTATAGCAAACTTGCACGAAAACACTCTTTTTAACATAACAGATTTGAAGCAAAACCTATCAATTTTGTGAAAATAGGTTTCTTTTTTTAGTGACTATGTAAAAAAAACAATCAAACAAGAAAGTTTTAACTTTTATATCAAACAGCTGTTATTTTTACTTAACAATGTTTTCTATAGGGTTTTTATTTACTTGTTTGCGCATTGCTTTTAATTTTTCTCGGTATTTTTCAACAGTTTTAGCATTTCTTGGTTGTTTTGAAATATCAACGTTCTGTTTTTTATCATTTTTAATATCAAATAACATAAATGCGTTGGTTGGCTCTCCTTTTTTATTAACAAATTCGGTATACGAATAATTATGATCTACTACAGCCTCACCTTTTCGGTAACGCGTATAGATTTCTGACTTCACTTCCAAATTAGGATCTTTTAAAACTGGCACAAAACTTGTACCCGTTAAATATTTAGGTATTTCAATTCCTGCTATTTCACACAATGAAGGATAAATATCAATATATTCTGTCATCGCCGTTGTTTTAACATTTTTTTTCATCCCTGGAGATGATACGATTAACGGGACATGAATAGCTTCATTTAAAGTACTATGCTTGGTCCACATACCATGTTCTCCAAGAAAAAATCCGTGATCGCCCCATAATATAATGGTTGTATTATCTCTTAAACCTAAGTCGTCTAACTGCTTTATTAATTTACCTACCAATACATCGGTATAACTAACACTTGCATAATACCCACGTACTAGATCTTTAGACAATTTGGTCGGTAAAAGACCTTCTTTAGGAATGCCCATATACATATTTCTTAATTCTGGTGAATTATGAACCGCTTGTTTTGGTGCGTTTTTAGGTTTAAATGGGTTGTCTGCCATTACTAAATCTTTATCCTTATATAGTTCACCATATTTTGTAGGCTGAATAAAAGGCAAGTGAGGAGAAACATAACCCACAGCTAGAAAGAAGGGTTCTTCTGTTTTTTTTAATTCTTTTAGTTTTTGAATAGCCTTATTAGTCGTTTTTCCATCAGAATATGTCTCGTCAGACACCTCTGTATATTCAAATGCAGGACCTCTTTTTCTGTCTGGTTTATTCTTAATCAATTTTAAGGCTTCTTTACTCTGATAATCAAATTGGGTATGTGTATCATCTATTTCACTCCAGTCATTTTTAAAATCTTTTGCGTTGTGAAATATTTTACCATAAGAGATTGTTTTATATCCATTTTTTTTAAAAATTCCGTGCAAAGAAACCGCTTCAGGAACTTCTTTATCAGCACGGGTATAATAACTTACAAATCTGGTTGCACTTGGTCTAATTCCTGTCATTATAGTTGCTCTACTAGCACCACAAACAGCAACATTACAATAAGCGTTGTTAAATTGCACCCCTTCTGCAGCTAATTTATCTAAGTTTGGAGTAATTATTTGGCTATTTCCATAGCTATTTAGCATGGGTCTTAAATCGTCAATAGCTATAAAAAGAATGTTTTGTTTTTTCTTTTCAATTTTAAAATGATCATTCTTATTTGCTGTTATTTTTGAGCCGCAGCTCAAAATATTAAATATTAAATATAACAGCAATAATGCTTTAAAACTTGAACTTATTAATTTCATCTTAATATATATTTAAAGTTTTTTTTGAAGTTTTATCACCGATTTATTAGAGCTTTACCTTCATTTTTTTT
>CESE01032265.1_pt1 | contig 21443 bp, 21 predicted proteins | sample 350271 | NCBI WGS metagenome assembly CESE01 (sample SAMEA2621536, study PRJEB7988) | marine metagenome | isolation source: saline water (ENVO:00002010), including | reverse complement strand
ATTGGAGCTTTTAAGGCGGATGGCAGTGTTAGCGGATTTTCGGGACTGCCGTCTCCATGTGGATTTCCCACCGCAAAGGATGTGCAATTAAGAATCACGTCAGGCATTGCTGATAGAAAAAGTTGGTCTAGTGTGGCTACAGAGATTGGATCTTTGAGTGAAGCCACAAATATTGGGAGCGGATTGAGGTTGGCGCGAAGCAATGCCTTCACCATTCGGTTGATCGGATTGAGCCCGGCACCCTGCACTAAAGCTCGATAGAAAATTACTGGTACAACTGGCGCATCCTTAGTCCATTCTGCTTCCACAGTTGTGATGTTTGAGATGCCGGCTCCCGGCCAATAGATACCAGCACGCAATATGGGCTCAGCTACCTGTGGAGCTTCTCGTGGAGAGACCATTGCACTACAATAATGCAGGAAGTTAACCGAATTTTTTGGCCCTCCCTCCACCATATAGGCCCAAAGAGCATCGTAATCTGCGTCGGATACTGTTGAAAACATGCGTAGTTCTTGATCTGGCTTATCGTCACCAGGCAGGGCCGCAAAGGCGACCCCTGTATCGGCCAAACGAGCCGCATATTGCTCAAATCCGTATTTCCAATATCCGGCACCTCCCAAAACGCGAGCCACCACTAATTTTGCTTTTGAGGCACAGCCTTGGATATGTAGATCTACTGACATTGGATGCTGCAAATGCATCATACTTGCCAATCGAAGGCTGGGCGGATCTGACATATCAGATCGAGCAGTTGAAAGTGCAGCCAATTCTGTGTCTGCGGCAGAAATGAAAACTACATCAGCAGGGGTTTGTCCTAAATCAACTGGATCTTTGCCATCATCAACAGACCCAGCGGTGGCTGCGAGCAGATGCATCAAACAGACCTGTCTTGTTCAGTGCAATAGAATGGGGCATTAGGAGTGTGCAGTGTACTAGCCGTTAAAAAGGACGAATTATGAACAACAAAGGAACGGGCGCAGCAAACCAACGCGGCAACACCCCAAAACACGCTGAACATAACGCTAAAGGCAGTAGTAAGAATCCTTTTGGCAAAGGTAGCGCTAAGGCAGAACTCTTGGTTCGAATGAAAGCGGCTGCTGAAGCGCGCAAAGCTGCCAAATAGAGTCATAGTTTCTTTTTCATGAAGATACTGCTTGAGTTTGCGGTGTAATCTCCAAACGGTCCACTGACTAGGAAGCCATGCCGCTCATAAAGCCTTTGGGCGGCATACAATTTGTTTCCAGTTTCTAATTTTAGACCAGTAAGGCCTATTTTGTGGGCCAGATCCTCAAGGCTCCTTAGGATAGTATCAGCCACCCCTTGGCCGCGGAAATCGGGGTCCACAAACATGGATTTTATTTCTCCATATCCGTTTTTAACTGCCAGCGCTCCTGTGCCGCACAGTACAGTTTCACTACGGGCTGCGAAGAAATGTACATGCTTGGCGCAAAGCTCGTTAATCGACAAATAAGCATTGTCCTCTGGTGGGAACAATGATTGCATTAGTGCATGGCTGGCCCTTAACAAAGCTGTGGCCTGCGGATCATGGGGATCGGTGAGCTCAACGACAATCATCGTATCACTTGGCTGGAATGCAGGCGTGGAGTGCTGCCTCAATCGCCACGCGGTCCAGCCCAGCTTGTCCAATTACCACGAGTCGCGTAAGACGAGGTGCTTCGCCAAAAGGTTGGTCGAAATAGGTATCGACCCTGGGCCCTACGGCCTGAAGCGTGAGGCGCATGGGTTTTCCTATCACGGCTGCAAAACCTTTGAGGCGTAAAACATCGTGAGTACGGATGATGTCTGAGGTTTGATCCGCAAAATGTTTGGCGTCGGCAATCTCGCCAAGGTCCACCACAAAGCTTTCAAAGGCGTCATGGTCATGCTCGTGGTGGTCATGATCATCCTTTTCGTCATGGTGGTGATGATGGAGTTCATGGCGGGACGCCAAATCAGCCTCTGAACCAATGCCTTGTCCGAGTAATACATCCACTGGCAATTTGCCCATTGACGTTTTTACAATTTGCACACCATCACGCGCGGAGCTTTGGAGGCTGGCCACCAAGGCATCGGCTTGTACAGAATTCAACAAATCTGTTTTGTTGACCACAATCATATCTGCGCAGGCCACTTGATCTTCAAACAGCTCTGATAATGGAGTTTCGTGATTGAGGTTCTCGTCTAATTTGCGTTGTGCATCTACCGCCTCTACAGAATGGGCAAAACGCCCTTCGGTAACGGCCTTGCCATCCACCACAGTGACTACGCCATCCACAGTCACTTGCGTCGAAATTCCGGGCCAATTAAAGGCCCGGACCAAAGGTTGTGGTAGGGCCAAGCCGCTGGTTTCTATTACAATATGTTCAGGCTTGTCTTCTCGGGCTAGAAGCTTCTCCATGGTGGGAATAAAATCATCAGCCACGGTACAGCAGATGCAGCCATTGGAAAGTTCCATCACATCCTCCTCGCGGCAGGTCTCGTCACCACAGCCTTTAAGAATATCGCCATCAACGCCCAAATCACCAAATTCGTTGATGATTAGAGCAATTCGTTTGCCCTTCGCATTTTGCAACATGTGGCGGATCAATGTAGTTTTACCTGCGCCAAGAAAGCCGGTAATAATTGTAGCAGGAATTTTTGTGACCATGTTAGGGTTCCTTGTGATCAAGCTGCGAGTGTTCTAGGCCGTGTAAAGACTATGCAACAGGAGAATTTTTGAAAAACCGAGTGATTATATGCGAAACATGTGCGAAAAATGAGACAGCGACTTCTGGAGTTGTTTGGGCCAAACAATTATCCAAAGCAGTGGCGGATGGCAGTTTAAATATTGATGTTGTGACAACTGCTTGTCTAAACATGTGTGATACTCCTTTGTCGTTTGCTCTTCAGGGAGATCAAAAGGCAACTTATCTTTTTTCTGGAGCAGACCCACAGGTTGATACTCAAGATATGATTGGTTTGCTCAAGCTTTATGTTGAAGCTCCAGATGGATGGATTGAGGACGCCCAAAATGCTGGGCGTCTTCGTCTTTGTTTGCAAGGGCGCGTGCCAAAGTTCTAGATACTTTCTTCCAGGCGGAATAACATCGCCGATACTGTATATCCTAAAATGACCCATCCGGCAGCAGCACAGCCTAAGCTAAGCGTGACAAATTCCGCAGCAAGCTCTGGAGGTGCTACGCCAAAAAATACATCTAATTGTGGTGCGCCGATTAATTGTGGTAGCGCAATAATAGGAATGCTGGCTAACGTCAGGTAACCACGACCAAACGCGATCAACCCAATTCCGATTGATGTAGCCACAATTGTAAATAGCCACCAAATTTGGCGTGATCCGACCTCGGGACCGATTGTACCTGGGAGTTCAGGGGGAAGGCCAATCGCTGGTGCAAGTTGTACGGCAACGAAACCGCAAAAGCCCCACACTACACCCTGTCGGGCTGACGTTTTAATTCCTTTGAGCGCTGCATAGGCGATCATAGCTGCTAGAAGTAGGCCGTATCCAGCGTATGTGATAATGTTAAACGCTACTGTCATAGTATGGCGACCCCAGTCGGTTCCAAGGCTCGGTACAGCCCGTTCGCTTTGAGGTGACCCATCCGCGCCAAAGTGAATATGTGACCCAGATTCGAACAGTTCTCCTTCTAGTAGAGTTGGTATTACGAATATGAATTGCAACAAAGCGGCTATCAGCCCTGCTACAACGCCGGCGCAGATAGCGCTGACAAAAAGATTCTTAATCAAGGTTCAGTGGCAGGGAAAAGCCATCGCGTGGCGTTGGTCATGGGCTGCGTCGTGCAAGGCTGTAGCCTGAGCGTATCCAGATGCAAATAACAATGCCAGTCCTGTAACGAAGGTAACGACAATACCGGCGGTGGCCGGTGTTGAAACTTGAATTACGTTTGTTTTGGTACTCATAATTTAATCTCCTAAACCTGTCACACCCGACAGGGGGTTTCACACAAATTGCAGGCCGGTCTCCTGGCTTACGGCATGATGGTCTATAACCTTCCCGGTTTCCCAGTGGTATATTATAAACCCAAACCGCGTACAGTCGCGGGGGCGGCTTTGGCTTTGGATCCCAATATGGGTCACCCGCACCAAATTCCCGTTTCAGTTCTGAATGCTTTGCATCCAATGAACACCTAACAATCTAATACTTGTATTGCTTCTTCGATTTCGTCAAGATCGTTTACGACATCCAATCGCGGACTATCGGCATTTATTATTAAATTTGCTAATTGGTCTCTTTGCTTAATTTTTATTTTAATATTTGTTACTTTGAAATTGGAACGAGCGTCATTTTTAAAAGTATTGACGCTTGAACTTCCAAAAACTCAATTAAAGTACTTTGAGGCGCCTAAAGCTACAATATATTGTGGATAAGTCTTCAGAAATCACTCTATCTTGGGTGATGGCGTTGACTTAATCCGCTTCCAATCGTCAAAATGACTTTACTAGAATCACGAGGATTTACGACATTGCAGTTTTCTAAACTAAGACTAAACGGGTTCAAGAGCTTTGTTGATCCAACGGATCTGATTATATCTGATGGGTTGACTGGTGTTGTTGGTCCAAATGGGTGTGGCAAATCCAACCTTCTTGAAGCATTGCGCTGGGTCATGGGCGAAAATCGTCCAACTGCCATGCGTGGAGGTGGTATGGAAGATGTAATTTTTGCCGGTACAGCTACGCGGCCCGCGCGTAATTTTGCTGAGGTTAGTTTGCAGTTAGATAATACAAGTCGGCTGGCACCTGCCGGGTTTAATGAGAGTGATCTTTTGGATGTAGTTCGCCGGATCACCCGTGATATTGGTTCGGCCTATAAGGCTAATAGCAAAGATATCCGTACCCGTGACGTTCAGTTGCTATTCGCTGATGCAAGTACTGGTGCGCATTCACCTGCTTTGGTGCGGCAAGGCCAGATTAGTGAGCTAATAAACGCTAAACCAAAAGCGCGTCGTCGTATACTTGAAGAGGCTGCAGGTATTTCTGGCCTCTATGCTCGACGACATGAGGCGGAGTTAAAGCTGAAAGGTTCCGAGACTAACATACTACGAGTTGCTGACTTGATCGAGCAGTTAAGCAATCAACTGTCTCAGTTGTCTCGCCAGGCGAAGCAAGCTGCCCGTTATAAAAAACTAGGTGTAAGTCTGCGATTGACAGAGGGTCTATTACTCTACCGTCGTTGGAAAGAAGCTGATGAAGCTCGTGCTTTAGCCGAGGAAGCGCTCCGTGGCAGTACAATCAAAGCAGCCCAAGCAGAGACCACCGTACTAAAGATGCTTAAGGCACGTGAAGAATGTGAAAAAGCATTGCCGCCAACAAGAGAAGAAGAGGCGATTGCAAATGCAGTTTTGCAGCGGCTCAACGTAGAAAAAGATACTCTAAGTGACCAAGAAAATCGTGCTGAAGATATTATTAGTAACTTAAATAAAAATATTGCTGAGTTGTCTGCAGACATGACGCGTGAAGAAAGTTTAAATGAAGATGCCGAAGCAACCATATCGCGACTACGCATTGAATGTTCTGAACTTGAGGCCTCTTGCTTAGGACATGATGAACGCATCAAAACAGTTGCGGCGGAAGCGTCAGAAGCGGCGGCTATACTTCAGAATCGAGAATCAGAACTGTCTGAGATAACTGAAGATGTTGCTCGTCTAGCTGCACGCCATCAATCGGCTCAGCGTTTTATTGAGGATGCTGGAAAACGATTGAAAAAGTCAGAAGTGGAAGAGTTTACAACCAAAAACTCGTTTTTGGACGCTCAAGAACATGAAAAGAAAATTTCTGAGACATGCAAAAAAGCTGTATCTGAGGAATTACTGGCGACCAACGCTGTGGTAGAAGCTGAGAAAATTCTTGCTAAAGTAGAAGCTGAGCGTGCTGCCTGCCAAATCGAAGAAAGTAGCGCACGCGGCATTCGGTCTGAGGCAAAGGGTATCGTCAATGCTCTACAAGCTGAAGTTTCGGCTCTCACTAAGTTGGTTGATAGGGACCGGGGTGACGGGGGCCAAGTTTTGGATCAAGTTCAGGTACAATCTGGTTATGAAAAGGCCCTTGGAGCTGCCCTAGCCGATGATTTAAAGGCTCCAGCAGTGACCGCTGAGGGAATATCTGGCTGGGCTGAACTGGTGAAATATGAAAATGCACCAAAACTCCCTGCTGGTACAGAAAGCTTTGCCCAATACGTTAAAGTGCCAGGTGTTCTTAACCGTCGTATTGATCAGGTAGGTCTTGTGACGGTGTTAAATGGCGCCGCACTCCATTCATCTCTTTTACCTGGGCAAAGATTGGTTAGTCTTGAAGGTGATCTTTGGAGGTGGGATGGGTTTCGCACAACAGCTAAAGATGCCCCGTCTGCTGCAGCTTTAAGATTAGAACAACAAAATCGTTTAGAACAACTGAAAGAAGATCTTATATCTGCGTTAACCAAGGCTGACGCTACTGAGCTTGTGCATCAATCTTTAAATGAAAAGTTACAGGTTTTGACCAAGGCTGACCAAAATGCTCGGGTTGCTCGACGTGATGCAGATGGAATGGTGGCGGATGCGGGAAGAACAGTATCGAAGGCGGAATCTGAACGTAATCTGGCGTTGGGGCGTGTAGAGGCACTTTCGCTTTCAGGGAAGCGTCATGCGGAAGAAGCAGCAGACGCGCGGTTGCAACAACGGGACGCGCAAACGTCTTTAAATGGACTAGAAAACCTAGCTAGTGCGCGGATGCAGGTAGACGATATTAAACTTACAGTAGAGGCAAGTCGAGTTACTATGATGAGCCGGCGCGCAACGCACGATGAAGTGCGGCGTGAAGGCGAGTTACGTGATAAAAGATTAGTGGTAGTTGGTCATGAAATTGACGGTTGGACAGAGCGTCTGCAGAATACAAATACCCGGGCAGAAGAACTCTTAAAGCGCCGATCAAAAGCAGAACTTGATCTTGTGGCTGCGGTAGTGAAACCTGATCAAATCCGTGTTAAGCGAGCCGAATTAAGTGAAGCATTAAGGGAGGCTGAAAAGCGCCGCCAAATTTGTGCAGATGTGCTTGCAATAACTGAACAAAACTTTCGTAAGGCGGCTGATTCTGAGCGAGAAGCTGAACGGATTGCGTCTGAGAGCCGTGAGGAACGAGCCCGCTCTGAAGCCCGGTCAGAATCTTCATTTGAAGCTGTTATGGTATCTGCCGAACGCATTCGGGAGGAGTTGCAAACAGAGCCACAAACCTTGCTTGAACAACTCGAAGTAGACCCCACTAAAATGCCTCCAGCAGAGCAGCTAGAATCTGAGGTTATAAAAATACGTCACCAACGAGATGCGTTGGGTGCTGTAAACCTACGCGCTGATGAAGATTCACGTGAAATTCAGGAAGAGTTTGATAACCTAACAAATGAAAAAAACGACCTAGAGGAGGCCATAAAAAAACTTCGAGGGGGAATTTCCAACCTCAATAAAGAGGGCCGTGAACGGCTTTTAGCGGCATTTGAGGAGGTCAATCGCAACTTTGGCACCTTATTCAGCCATTTGTTTGGTGGTGGTGAGGCTAATCTTGTTCTAGTTGAAAGTGACGACCCATTAGATGCTGGCCTTGAAATTCTTTGCCAACCGCCTGGCAAAAAACTCTCGACACTAAGTCTCCTCTCAGGTGGGGAACAAACATTGACCGCAATGGCATTAATTTTTGCTGTATTTTTAGCAAACCCAGCGCCGATTTGTGTACTAGATGAAGTAGATGCTCCGTTGGATGATGCAAACGTGACAAGGTTTTGTGACCTTCTAGATGAGATGACACGACGGACTGATACACGTTTCTTGATCATTACCCATCATGCCCTGACTATGGCACGTATGGACCGTTTGTTTGGAGTAACGATGGCCGAGCCGGGCGTGAGTCAGCTTGTATCAGTTGATCTCAAAAAGGCTGAGCGTTTAGTGGCGTGAAACTGAATCTAAAGATTGTTAAGTAACTGTAATGTTGGCCAAGCATCTGCGGGCAGTCCAAGTCTTTGTTGTTCAAGTTGAATGGCAGATCGGGTTTTTGCACCCAATATCCCGTCAATTTTTCCAACATCCCGGCCACGACTAACTAGTTTTCTTTGCAAAACTTTCATTTCATATCCGTTTAATCCAACATCAGGAGTGTTGGGGTTATAAATTGGTGATCCGTTAAGATAGGAGCCAAACAAAGCTGCTGTGGTCACGTAAACAAGGCTTTGGTTCCATTTTAAATAAACCTCAAAATTAGGGTAAGTTAAGAACGCAGGTCCGTTACGTCCAACTGGCAAAAGTATAGACGCGTGAGTGGCACCCTCAAAAAGCTCTCCAATTCGAGCTTCGACACCCATTACCTTCCAATCTTGAACGGGCAACGAATTATACAGACCGGTTTTACTCCAATCTAAATTTTTTGGTATCAAAACTTCCTGCAACCAAGGTGCGTTTGCCTGCCACCCCAATGTGCTAAGCATTTTTGCCCCCGTTATTAGCGCATCAGGGACAGAACTTTGTAGGTCTACTATCCCATCTCCATCTCCATCAGTACCATTTTGGATAATATCGATTGGTAACATTTGGATCATACCAATCTCGCCTGCCCATGCACCTTGAGTCTTTAAGGGATCAAATTGATTTTTTTTAAATAAATCTAGGGCTGCAAATATTTGGGGACGAAATAGCTCAGGGCGCCGACAGTTATGGGCTAATGTGATCAAAGAATTTAAAGTATTAAAATTTCCTTGGTTAACACCAAAATCTGTTTCAAATGCCCAGAGAGCAAGAAGTACGCCGCTTGGAATGCCAAACTCTTTTTCAATTTTATCAAAGGTATCTTTATATTTAGTGGCATTCTTTTTAGCATGGGTTATGCGATAATCTGAAATAAGTAATTGAGAAAATTTAATAAAATCCTTTTGAAATACTTCTTGGTTTTGATCAGCTTTTAAAACTTCTGGGTTTTTTTCCACATCTGTGAAAAACTCTTGTATCAAATTCTTGCTATAGCCGATTGTATGGGCATCTTGTTTTAGGGTGGTAAGAAATTCATCAAAATCAACACCACAGTTTGCATTTGCAACTGCCGCATAGGCACTTAGTGAGAATACTAGTAAAAGCGGTCGCATTCAGCGTCTCCATGTTACTTGGATTATCCTGTTTATCTAGAATATTTTAAAAAGAAAAATATAATAGAAAAAGTAGTAACTAGTGCAAGTACTCCAACCCATGCTGCCCACAAAACACGAACTGCATTATCAATTTCCTGGGGGCCTATATTTTTTCGTCCTAATGGGTTGACCCATGGAAATTTCTGTATTTGGCCTTCGTAACTTCTGGGTCCTGAAAGGCTAATCTCCAATGCATATGCCACAGCTGATTCAGGCCAACCGGCATTTGGAGAGCGGTGAAGCTTGGCATTCTGTGCAAGTGTGTACCATTTTACGGGTCGACCGGTAGTCATCCAAATGCATAATGCTGAGAGTCGCGCTGGTATCCAATTTACAACATCATCCAACCGAGCCGTAGCCCAGCCAAAATCTTTGAATGTTTTATTTTTATAACCAATCATACTATCTGCGGTATTAATGGCCTTGTAGATGATGATGCCCGGTAAACCAGCAACTAAGAACCAAAAAACTGGCGCTACAAAACCGTCAGAAAAATTTTCAGCCATGCTTTCAATTGCCGCACGCGATACTTGTTCTGCATCCATCTTTGCAGTGTCTCGACCTACAATCATTGCCACACTGCGCTGGCCAGAAAAAAGAGACATTCGCAACGATTGTGCAACTTCTGAAACGTGTTCTACTAATGACTTATGAGCAAGTAGGATTGCCACAGTTATTACTTCAACTACTGACCCAAGCCCTGTGATTAATATGCCAGTTACACCCCCACCAATCACTAGGCATAGAACAAGTAAAATACCTTTGCTCTTCTGCTGAGGGGCATGGTTCATTAATTTGCTAAACCTGGAAATAATATTCCCAATCATGACTGCTGGGTGTGGCAAACGTGACCAAAGCCAACGTGGTTCGCCCAGAAGTGCGTCGAGAAGTATGGCGAAAATTATGGTCACAGCGCGTTTTCCAACCTGCTCCAATTAGATTTAGAAGGAAGGCCGAGCCTAATCCAATTGTTCGAATATGGGAAAACGCGGCTCCAAATAAAAGACTGAGCAAGGTGTTTTTGCATCTGGGCAGCATCTTCAACTACATAAGTACGAAAAAGAGAACAATCCCCAATTGGTTTAGCTTTTAAATTGACTAATAGATTATCTAATCGTGCTATATCTATGCTTAGACGGTTGCGGGTATCGTTGGCCCAATCAATATCCTGCAAAGCTTGAGTGCCAATCTTTAATGCGATGCCAGATACGGGCCATGGCCCAAGTCTTTGGCGTAAAGCGTTTATTAGAGATGGGTCACCAATAGCAAAGCCAAGTCGCAATCCCGCCAGACCCCAAAACTTGCCAAAGCTTTTTAAAATAATATGCCCGGCCAAGTCAGATTTTGGAATATGGCTACGTGAGGGTGCAATATCACAAAAGCTCTCATCTATGACGTTTAATAGTACTGGATTTGGCAATATGGTGAATTCACCAGTTGGATTATTAGGGTGAACTATAACTCGTGCTTGGGCTGATTTAGATTTTGTTAAAGTTTTCCAGCCATGAAATTGAAATGCTGCTGCATGTTCATTATAAGTTGGTGTTGTGATTTCGACTAAGCCAGGCCCAATAAGTGTTGGAATTTGAGCAATGGCTGAAGAGCATCCTGGGACTGCTAAAATATCAGCTGTGTCTGGCACATTCCAAAACTTACGGGCGGCCAGGCAAATAGCTGTGTTGGCAAACTTGTCTGGTAGGGTTTGCCAATCTGCTTCTTGTAGTGAACTTAGGCCGTATGGTTCAGGGTTTATACCAGTCGACAGGTCTAACCAATCTTTCCTTTTACCACCGTATTGTATCGTTGCTGAATCTAGGTTTCCACCATGATCAAGTGGAGTTAAGGCCATTATTTATTGCCAGGGATTGGCGTAATGCGTGACGTGAAATGGCCTTTGACGCCCTTTGGCCACTGTCGGTAAGGTACTTGTCCATTATCTGAATTTTTATGTAATGTGGCATAATCTACTATGGCTTGCGCATCTTCGACGGTAGGTTCGAACATACCCAATACATAATTAACTTTGTTTTGTCCTTGGACCACCACATTACATGCCCTTACGCATCCCATTATACAAGATGTCCGCCTAGTTTGGAGCTTAGCAATTTTTGCGCGCGGTTCAATGAGGTTTGCCAAAAGTTCGCCATCCGTATCCGGCTGCGCTACTGGGTCCCAGTCTTCCCTTTTGCATGTATCACAAATTGTAATCCAAGTGGTCACGCGGTTCTCCATTAGTTGTTATGTTATTAGTAGATAATTGTTACAAGTATAACAAACATTCAAGGTAGTCAGGTAAGGATAATGTCAATAAAATTTTTTTACCTGACAGGATTAAATAAACAGACTTTATTAATTAAAATTAATTGCCGCGTCCATGTGGTTTGTACCAGTCCAGAATTGGATTGATTGGGATAATTCTGTTGGGGTTTATAGTCTCATGGCTAAAATGATAATGACGGATAATATGATGCAGGTTTACTGTCTCAGCAATTCCTGGGTGTTGGTATAATTCCCGCGTGTATGCCCATAGATTTGGATAATCGATTATACGCTTTTGGCTGCACTTAAAATGTACGTTATAGACTGAATCAAAACGCACTAAAGTGGGAAATAAGCGCCAATCTGCCTCTGTGATTTCGGACCCCAATAAATAGCGAGTGTTGCTTAACTGGTTTTCCAGCCAACCCAAGGTCTCAAACAGTGGGATTACAGCTGCATCATAGGCTATCTGAGTTGTTGCAAAGCCGCAGCGATATACGCCATTATTAAGAGTTTCGTAAATTTTTTGGTTTACGTGTTTTATAGCTGAGTGAAGTTCAGTTGGATAAAAGTCTAGTTTATTACCTGTAACAGTATTAAAAGCTGAGTTGAACATTCGAATTATTTCTGAGCTTTCGTTTGAAACAATCATGTTTTTTTGTTTATCCCATAGGATAGGTACTGTGACCCTTCCACTTATGTTTGGGTCTGTGAGCAAATATATATCTCGGAGAAAGGGTTTGTTAAATTGGCGGTCTCCTGTAGCACCATTCTCATCTGTCTCAAAAGTCCAGCCGTCTTTCAACATATCTGGATGAACCACATCCACTGATATATGTTCGGAAAGCTCTTTAAGTTTACGAAAAATTAAAGTTCGATGTGCCCAGGGGCAGGCGTGAGAGACGTATAGATGATACCGCCCACTTTCAGCTTTGAACCCACCGTCTCCGTTTGGCCCAGGACTACCGTCTTGAGTAATCCAGTTGCGGAACTCAGAGTTTGTACGTTTGAAAGTGCCACCAGTTTTGCTAGTGTCATACCATACATCATGCCAAATACCGTCAACCAACTGTCCCATAGGGTCCTCCTGAAGTGTAATGTGTTCTGCTATATTATAGTCAAGCTTCGCCTATCCAAAGTCCACGAACTTGCAGCTTAATTGTCAAATAATTTAAAAATATCAATATTAAATTTTTGTGCCAGGCTCTTTGGTGGATATTAATTTGCCCTATGATCTAGGATGGCTTAGCAAGATTGACAGACGGAGTCGAAGGACCAGAGCGGAGTACGGTAACGCATTGACCCAACTTGGGGATGCAAGTCGTGATCGTCAAAAATGCAACAAATCTAATTTGTTGCTGGTTCTTCACTAAATTGGAAGAAGGGCCCAACAGTAATGTGATCATTTAAATCAAAATCTATTTTACCGGTGATCCAACTGTTCATCGAAAACTTTCAAGAAATTATAAATTTAGTGTGGTGTCAAAATCCATGGCTATTCATACCAAGGCGTAATCATGAGGCCCTATAAAAAAAATCCAGAAGAAATATATAGTGAAAGCTTTGCCACTGTTGCAAGGGAGGCAAATTTAGATCGGTTTCCTCACGGCCTTGATAAGTTGGCAACGCGGGTCATCCATGCATGTGGTATGATTGACATAGCAGATCGTTTAGCATTTTCTGAGCGTGCGTTTCCTGTTGGAGCTAGTGCATTGGCTGCGGGTGCGCCAATTTTATGTGATTGTGAAATGTTAGCTGCAGGAGTTATTCGCCGCTTTCTACCTGCAAACAACCAGGTCCTTGTGACTTTGAATGATCCCTCTGTGCCTGATCTCGCTAAAAATATTTCAAATACCCGTTCGGCAGCGGCCGTTGAACTCTGGCTTGAACACCTTGAGGGGGCCGTTGTTGCAATTGGGAATGCTCCAACAGCTCTATTCCATCTGCTTGAATTAATAGATCAAGGCGCACCAAAACCTGCTATAATTCTTGGCTTCCCCGTTGGTTTTGTAGGGGCTGCAGAATCTAAAGCAGAACTAGCTGGAAATGCTCGTGGATGTGAGTTTGTGTCATTGCGTGGTCGTCGAGGAGGGTCTGCAATTGCAGCGGCAGCAGTAAACGCGGTTGCCGCGGGATTGCCGGAACTAAATAAATGAGTAGTTGGCTTCATATTGTAGGTATTGGTGAGGACGGTCTGGAGGGGCTTGTCCCGGCAACCCGTGCAATTGTCCAGAGTGCAGAAGTGATTGTTGGTGGAGAACGTCACCACAGGCTTTCGAGTCTTGTCTCTGCAGAGCGGTTAAAATGGCCCAGTCCATTTAGTTCTTTAGTTGAGCAACTTCGTACGCTGCGGGGAAAGCGTGTAGTTGTTTTGGCTACTGGAGATCCCCTATGGTTTTCTATCGGCGCAAGAATTGGACGTGAAATTGATCCTGCAGAGATCACCTATCATCCGCAGCTAAGTGCATTTCAACTTGCTGCTGCAAGAATGGGTTGGTCGATGGCCGACGTCGAAACACTAACTGTGCATGGCCGACCTATTGAACAGATGATTGCATTTATTCAACCTGACCAGCGTTTATTGATTTTAACAACGGGGTATAAAACACCAGGGCAAATTGCCGGGTTCTTAACTGTGCGTGGATTTGGTCAATCAAAGTTGACTGTTTTGGCTGCGATGGGCGGAAAGAATGAACAGATTTTCTCTGGCCGTGCTGAAACATGGAATCAAGAAGTGCCATCCTTTAATACTTTAGCCGTCGAATGTATCGCAGCCCCAGATGCAGCCCTAGTGCCAAGGGTGCCTGGTTTACCTGATGAATTATTTGAACATGACGGTACCATGACCAAGCGAGAAGTGCGCGCCATAACAATTTCAAAGCTTATGCCGATGCGTGGTGCGCTACTTTGGGATATAGGAGTAGGGTGTGGATCTGTCGCTGTGGAATGGATGCGAGCTGCGAGGTATGCGCAAGCGATTGGTATTGAGCCTAGAGCAGATCGTCGGGCAATGGCGGGCAAAAATGCGCTTTTTCTTGGAACTCCAAAGCTTGAATTAATCGATGGGTTAGCACCAATGGCCCTAGTTGGCTTACCGACGCCAGATGCTATTTTTATCGGTGGTGGGTTAACTAACCAAGTTTTTGAACCTGCTTGGGCAGCGCTTAAGCCCTTGGGACGTTTTGTAGCTAATGCTGTGACACTTGAAAGTGAAAAAATTTTAATAGAATTACATGAAAAATATGGTGGTGAGTTGTCTCGGTTGGCAGTAAGTCGCGTTGAGCCAGTTGGCCAATATCATGGATGGCGATCTTTCATGCCAGTTACTCAATGGAGCATGGTCAAACGATGAGGGGTATTCTTTATGGTGTGGGGCTTGGACCTGGTGATCCAGACTTAATTACAGTGAAATCTAGTCGGTTAATTTCAGAGGCCCGAGTAATCGCTTATCCAAGTCTTTCTGGTGGAGAAAGCTTTGCCCGGTCTATTGCTGCTGATTTAATTACTACAGGTGTTGAAGAGATTGTGATGGACGTTCCCATGAGTGTCGAAAGGGGTCCAGCCCAAGCTGCTTATGATATTGGAGCCAAACAGATTGAGGCAGCTTTGTTGAGTGGTAAAAATGTAGTCTGTTTGTGTGAGGGCGACCCTTTTTTCTATGGTAGTTTTATGTATATTTATGCTCGTTTGGTAAAGAATTACCAGATTGAAGTTGTGCCTGGGGTAACCTCAATAACCGCATGTGCAGCACGAGCGGGGACACCGCTGGCTGCGCGAAATGAACGGCTAACAGTTCTACCAGGTCCGTTACCTGCTGAAGAGTTGCGAGTGCGTATTGAAGGCGCTGAGAGTGTTGCCATAATGAAAGTAGGCCGTCATTTGAAAAAAATCCGTGGTGTAATTGGTGAACTTGGACTTACTGAGCAAGCCATGTATATTGAGCGGGTCAGTTTGCCTGACGAGCTAGTTTGTTCTCTTAAAAATGCTCCGGAAAAAGCCCCTTATTTCTCTATGATTATACTTACAAAAGGGGCTGATCCATGGCTATAACACCTATTGTCATAGCTCTGAATGCCTCGGGTATAAAGACAGCAAGAAAACTAGCTACCGCTATTGGGGCAGAGGTGCACGGGCGAGAGGGTAGAGTTCTGGAGGCAGATGCTTGGTTTGGCAACGCTTTGGACCACATTAGGGACCTTTTTGCAGCGGGCGTGCCGATTATCGGAGTCTGTGCAAGCGGAATTTTAATCCGGGCGGTGGCACCCCTGTTGAATGATAAATCGGTCGAGCCGCCTGTTGTATCGATTTCTGATGATGGAGCTGTTGTAGTTCCACTATTGGGTGGACATCGTGGGGCTAATCGTTTGGCCCGTGACATTGCCCAAATTCTGGGTTCCACGGCGGCTGTGACAACTGCGGGCGATGTTTCTCTTGGTGTTTCTTTGGACGAGCCACCGGTGGGTTGGGCTTTAGTTAACCATCAGGATGCAAAGGCTGCGATGTCAGAATTGCTGGCTGGTGGTGGTGCTTCAGTCTTGGGTGATGAACGGGCTGATTGGTTGAGTGGTTTGCCGGAAGGCGACACACTGAGAATAACTTGTTCTACTTTGGTTCAAGATGACTTGGGGCCAATGCATCTTCAATTTTCACCAAAACGTGTTACTGTAGGAGTTGGCTGTGCTCGGAATTGTTCATCAGTTGAGCTAACTAATTTGGTGCGTTCAGTGTTGAAAGAAGCTGGGGTATGCGATGCGGCTGTGCATTCAGTCAACACGATTGCTTTAAAAGCAGATGAGCCCGCAATCATTGATTTAGCAAAAGCGTTGAATTCACCGCTACGACTCTTTTCATCTGCAGAACTCGAGATGGAGACCCCGCGTTTAGCTACGCCATCAGAGGTGGTCTTTGCAGAAGTGGGTTGCCATGGTGTATCGGAGGCGGCTGCTTTGGCACAAATTGGTAATGTGGGTGAGCTTTGGTTCAAAAAACGTAAGAGTGCAAATGCCACTGTGGCTCTTTGCAGGCATCAAAATCCTCTGATCGTGTTGCGTGGCGCTGCCCGTGGACGACTTTCTGTTGTTGGAATTGGTCCAGGTCAAGCTTCTTGGCGTACGCCTGAGGTATCGCGGCTTATTGCTGATGCGGAAGAACTCGTCGGGTACGGCCTCTATATTGATTTGTTGGGTCCGTTGGCAGCGGGAAAAACTCGTTCAGATTTTCCTTTAGGTGGTGAAGAAGCCAGATGTCGATATGCATTAGAACAGGCGGGTAAGGGTAAAAATGTGGCATTAGTTTGTTCAGGTGATGCTGGCATTTATGCTATGGGTGCTCTGGTGTTTGAGTTGTTAGATAGGAGCCCGGAGCATTCGGGTGTTAGTGATGCAGCCCACCGCATCGAGGTGATTTGTTCACCTGGGGTCTCTGCATTACAAGCGGCTGCCGCTCGAGGGGGTGCTCCGCTAGGTCATGATTTTTGTACAATATCGTTGTCAGACTTGCTCACTCCACGCCAAGATATATTGCGTCGCCTTCTCGCTGCTGCCGAGGGAGATTTTGTGATTGCGCTGTATAATCCGGTCTCCAAAACACGTCGCACATTAATGGCGGAGGCTCGTGATATTTTATTGAAATACCGACCTTCAGATACGCCAGTGATGTTGGCGAGTTCCCTGGGTCGACCAGATGAGTATATCCGGTACCGCAGGCTGAAAGACCTACAAGTCGATGAGGTTGATATGTTGACAGTAGTTTTAATTGGTTCTTCAAATTCACGGTTAACGCAATTAGGTGAGGGACCGCGTATGTTCACACCCCGCGGATATGCACGGAAAATAGATGGTGATTTATTCGCTGGTGGAAGTGGGAAACAAGCATGACTGTATTTTTTATAGGAGCGGGTCCTGGTGATCCTGAATTACTAACCCTGAAAGCAGCTCGCATTATTGGAGAGTGCCCAGTGTGTCTATATGCTGGATCTTTAGTGCCTGTGGAGGTTGTTGACTGTGCCCCTAAAAATGCGCGTGTGGTCGACACTGCTCCGATGACCTTAGATGAAACGCATGCTGAAATTACGGCAGCGCACGCTAAAGGGCAAAACGTGGCTCGTGTACATTCTGGAGACCCTTCTCTTTATGGGGCGATTGCCGAGCAAATTCGTCTTCTGCGTGCAGATGGGATCGAATATGAGATCATTCCTGGTGTCCCAGCTTATACTGCTGTCGCGGCAGCTTTAAAGCAGGAGTTAACCATCCCTGGAATAGCACAATCTATCGTCTTGACCCGGATGTCTATGAAGTCAACTTCGATGCCAGCAGGGGAGACACTAGAAAATTTTGCAGTCTCTGGCACGACGTTAGCAATTCATCTGGCGATTCGAAATATACGTGAAATTGAAAGGGTTTTAGTTCCGCATTACGGCGTTGATTGCCCGGTCGTCGTTGCCTATCGAGCCAGCTGGCCAGACCAGATTATAATTAGGGGTACCTTAGGAGATATACGTAAAAAAGTGCGAGCTGCTAAAATCACACGCACTGCTCTAATTTTATTGGGACCAGCACTCAAAGAGCACCAAGATTTTGTGAACTCCGCTTTGTATGACCCCAATATGGAGCACGTTCTGAGGAATAGAAAAACACCGTTAGTGACCGGTAATTGAAACATTTCAAAGTTAACTTGACCTTATGTTGATTTTTGAACAAGTTTTGGCGTGGGGAGACAGTAATGACAACATTTTTGCCAAAAGAGGTTGTAAAAAGCCTAGAATCTGCGCGAAAGCAAAGTCTCCGCAAACAGAGTCGATTGCGTATTCGTGTAGGTTCAGAGATCCTGACTATTCTAAAGTATTGGGGTCATGGCTTTTCTGTTGACATAGACGACGCCCCCCAGTTGCGTGGTTTAGTGGATTTATATGATGGAAGTAAGCATCTATACCAGTGTTTGATAGTAGCCTCGGAAGAGGAGGCTGGGGAGATGAGGTACGAGTTTAAACGCAACACCCGTGCTGAAGACAAAGTACCACTGGACTTTGAGCAGGCTTCAGCTGCTCCCATAGCTTTGATTGGTTTTCACTAAGTACCGTTCCTTCTAGAGGAGGGGTTTTATTGTAGATCCTTGAAGGCCTCTTGCATTTTTACCACCGCCAATTTCACATTTGCGCGAGTTGTACCGATATTGAAACGCAAAAAATGTTCACCACCACTACCGAATGTTGACCCATAGTTAACAGCAATTTTGGCGTGATTTTCAACTCGAGCTATAAAGTCTTCTTTAGTCATTCCTGTTCCGGAAAAATCCACCCATGCCAAGTAAGTAGCCTCAAGTCGCATTGATTTAAGCCCAGGAATAGCATTGATCCCAGCATCAAATAACTCACGGTTGCCGTCCAAGTATTTAATGAGTTCGTCTACCCAAGTGGCTCCGTCTTGGGAATAGGCCGCGGTGGCCATGTGCAAACCAAATGAGTTGGGGGAAAGTCCAAGTGCTGCCATTCTTTTTGTAAAACGAACTTGCAGATCTGGATTTTCAATAATGACATTGCCTACATGCCCACCTGCAATATTAAATGTCTTAGTTGTTGAAGTCATCATTATTAGCCGGTCTTCAATACCTTTGATAAGGGCCATTGGCGTATGTTTTGCTCCAAATGTCAGGTCATGATGGATCTCGTCACTAACCAAAATTAGATCATGGCGGCGTACAAAGGCGGCTAGCTGTTCCAATTCAGAGCGGGTCCAAACACAGCCGCCGGGGTTATGCGGTGAGCAAAGCACTACCATCTTAGCATTTGTTGGAATTGTTGCATCATAAGTGTCGAAATCCATCTCGTAGCGGCCGTTGCTACTAATCAATTCCATTTCAATGACCTGCCTATCATTTTCGCTAATCACTTTGGCAAAGGAATGGTATACTGGTGTAAATAGAATTACACCGTCACCAGGATCTGTGAAGGTGTCTACACACATTGCGGTACCATTAACTAACCCGTGGGTGGTAAAAATTCCCGATCTAGGTACGTCCCAACCATGGCGGTGCTTCATCCACCATTGAATTGACCTTATGTAGGCATCTGGATCTCCAAAGTAGCCATAAATCCCATGTTTGAGCATGTCTGACAAGGCATCCTGAATAACTTGAGGTGGCCGAAAATCCATATCAGCAATCCACATCGAAATACCGTCATCTGCCGAAACACCGTACCGAGTTTCCATGGCATCCCATTTTTCTGAATGGGTATTTCGGCGATCTATGTTCTCATCAAAGTTCATAATTTTCCTAAAACTTATGTATGTTGTAAAAAACGTAAGGTTAGCCATAGGCTGTTATTCATTCTTTGTCTCTATGTTATGGAGACAAATTAATTTCATGAATTAAAAACTTTGAATAAAAGTGTTATCTGGGAATTGCGGTTGGGCCGTGCATTGAATAATATCTTAATATGACTTTACGTACTATACTTATTCATCCTGATCCGCGTTTAAAAAAGAGAGCTACCTCGTTAGGTGAGGTCACTTCTGAAATCAAGCGTTTAGCTGAAGATATGCTAGAAACAATGTATGCTGCTCCAGGCATTGGGCTCGCTGCACCGCAGGTTGGTGTAATGAGCCGGTTGTTCGTAATGGATTGTGTCAAGGAGGACGGTGTTGCACCAAGCCCAATGGTTTTGTTAAATCCTGAAACAGTGTGGAGCTCCGAAGAGACGAATACTTATGAGGAAGGATGTCTTTCTATTCCCGAACAGTATGGTGATGTGGAGCGCCCTACCACTGTTGAAATGCGATGGTTGGGGCTTGATGGCGAATTGCACCAAGATCGTTTTGAGGGACTATGGGCTACATGTGCACAACATGAATTAGATCATTTAGACGGCAAACTTTTCATTGATTATCTAAAGCCATTGCGTCGACAGTTGATTACACGAAAAATGCAAAAGTTAAAAAGAGAACAGGCGCGATCATGAACCGTGAAATTGTGTCTTGGCCTCACCCATGCTTGAAGGCTAAGGCCAAACATGTACCTGAGGCTACTTCTGAAATTCTACAATTATGGCAATATATGATTAGTGTTATGGAGGGGATGCCAGGGGTTGGGTTAGCAGCACCACAGCTGGGTATTGGCCTAAGTTTGGCAGTCGTGGATGCTTCCTTGGAGCGCGATCAGGTAATTCGCATGGCTAACCCTGAGGTTTTGCATGTATCTCAAAAAATGGAAGTTGGTGAAGAAGCAAGTCCTAACTTGGCATACGTGTCTTCAGAGATCAAACGTCCACGTGGTATTACTATTCGCTATTTAAATGAGTTTGGTGAAATCCAAGAAAAAGATTTAGTCGGGCTTTGGGCGCGTTCCACATTGCATCAAATTGATCATCTGAACGGACGCATGTATTTTGATAATCTGTCAAAGCTCAAAAAGAAAATGCTTATTAAAAAGGCGCAAAAGCTATGCGCATAGTTTTCATGGGCACACCAGATTTTTCTGTGCCTGCGCTGGAAGCTTTGGCTGCGTCTGGGCATGATATTATAGCCGTTTATAGTCAACCTCCACGTAAAGCAGGACGCGGCCAAAAGTTGCGTCCTTCACCGGTACACCAGCTAGCTGAAAAACGTGGGTGGCCGATCTTTACTCCAACTAATTTTGATAATTCGACAGATGTTGATGCCTTTGCAGATCATAAAGCAGATGTCGCAGTTGTGGTGGCCTATGGCCTATTACTACCGGAAGTACTACTTAACTTGCCAGTTTTTGGATGCTTAAATATTCACGCTAGCCTTTTGCCAAGATGGCGCGGTGCCGCGCCAATCAATCGTGCAATTATGGCTGGTGATAGTCAAACTGGTATCTGCATTATGGATATGGATGTGGGATTAGATACTGGGCCCATCCGATATTGCAGAGATTTAGTTATTGGGATTACTGAAACATCTGCTCAATTACATGATCGTTTGTCAGTGTTGGGAGCTAAAGCAATTGTTGATGTTCTGGCAGATATAACTAGTTACCCTGGGGTCAAACAGGACAGTAATGGTGCTCGT
>CESE01054730.1_pt1 | contig 21576 bp, 20 predicted proteins | sample 350271 | NCBI WGS metagenome assembly CESE01 (sample SAMEA2621536, study PRJEB7988) | marine metagenome | isolation source: saline water (ENVO:00002010), including | reverse complement strand
AAGATGCATCAGCTTCTGTAAAATAACCTGCGCCATCATTCAGAAGCAGATTATCATGCCAAGTGGTTGAGAATGAGCCCATACTTATAAATAAATCTAAATCAGAATCATTATCTATGTCTACAAATGTTCCTCCCCAAGCAGCTTCTCCAGGAACTTTCACACCTCTTTCTAGTGCTTCTTCTGTAAAGGTTCCATCCCCATTATTCATAATTAACTTACCTCCTGAAGCGGTATTAGAAATATACACATCTAAAAATCCATTTCCATCTATATCCGCTACATCTCCATTCATACCATCCATATGTATATTGGTATTGCTCAGGACACTGGTATTTTCAAAGGTGGACCCGTCTATATTTCTCAACATAGTATTTCCATAGCTCTTATCCTGGGCTATATGGATATCTTCAAAGTGATCTCCATCATAATCAAACACAATAGGACAAAATGGAGCTTGGTAACTATCTTGGGTATTCGTCTGAATACCCACATTATCAAATGTCCCATCACCATTTCCAAAGTGCATTAAATTATGTGGAGGCTGCAGATATCCATCCAAAGTTCTATTTACGATGTACAAATCCAGATTTCCGTCTTTATTAAAATCAGCAAAAACACTTCCGAACGAATTATTATCTATTGAAGGTAAATCCAACCCTGAGGTGGCTGTAATATCCTCTAACTCTAGATTTCCATTGTTTAGGTATAATCGATTTCCGGTATCATTTGCAGAAACGAATAAATCATAATCTCCATCATTATCGATATCCGCCCATAATGGATGCTTCGTATTTCCATCATTAAGAAAATCTGTAGGCTCGAAGGTATACATTCCACCAGTTCCGTCATTGAGATAAAAGGACATCTCATTCCCGTCATTGGTTGTGAAAGTGAGATCGTCTTTTCCGTCTTGATCAAAGTCGACAAAACTAACTCCTCCAGCCATTTCACTTCCTCCTCCGAATGTGTGAGGCACTTCTAAAAATTGTGATGCATTTTGAAAAGACACACTCTGTGAAGTCAGAAAACCAGAATAACATAGGACAGTGACAAAGATAGAAATACGCATAATGATACAGAGTTATATAGTTAGCACTAAGTTAATTCTATTTTTCTGATTTCACCTCACCAGAAAAGACAAATTTAGCTGCACCTTGGAGACGTATAGTTCGAAATGAGTTTCCTGATTTTCTAAAGTTAACCATTAGACTTCCTCCATTGGTTACTATTTTCCGAGCGAAAAGACCATCTTCAGAAACCGAAGATAACGCCACTGCTGTTACTCCTGTGCCGCAGGATAAGGTCTCATCCTCCACTCCTCTTTCATAAGTCCGCATGTGTATTTCACTCCCATTCTGACTTATGAAATTCACATTAATTCCTTGCGCTGAAAAGCGCTGGTTATACCGCACTTTTCTGGCTTCCGTGATTATATCGATTTCCTCAAGAGCGTTGCAACGCCTCACAAAATGTGGACTCCCAGTATCAAGCACAAAATCATCATCAACTTCTTCAATACCATCCACATCACACATAGATATTTCAATGTTATCGATATCTAAAACCTTACCTGTATGAATTCCATCTATGGCATTAAAAGAACACGTTTTTCCGTCAAAAATATTCTGAGCATAGGCAAACGACACTGCACACCTGCTTCCATTACCACAAAAGCTCTGAGAACCATCAGGATTATAATAGTCTACATAAAAATCTGCTTTTACATCAGGCTTGATTAAAATGATGCCATCAGCACCTATTCCAAATTTCCTGTCGCATAAACGTTGAATCTGCAATGGTTCGAGAATAATGTCTTCATCAATGGCATTCACCATGATGAAATCATTTCCTGTTCCCTGATATTTAAAAAAAGTGATATTCATATTAAATAGACCTTCAAATGTAAGAGAAAATTGAGGGTTATGCTCATATTGATTTCGTAACTTCGTTTTTTAATTGAGCACGGATAATGGAGGTACTTTCAGAAGAAGTTATGGTTGGGAATTTGAGTAAAGATACAGCGCTAAAAGGGCTAGAACTAATGTTCACTGCCAGAACTATGGCCAATAAATTCGAAGAGGAAAAAGAAGTAACTAAGACCTATGTGCACGCCACCTCTGCTGGTCACGAGGCTGCTCAGTTGGCTATTTCTATGCATTTAAAGCCACAAGACTTTGTTTTTCCTTATTACAGAGATGATTCTATTCTACTCGGAATAGGAATGACTCCTTATGAGTTAATGCTCCAGCTTCATGCTAAAAAGGATGACCCTTTTTCTGGAGGAAGAACGTATTACTCACACCCTAGCTTAAACAAAGCCGACAAGCCTAAAATACCTCACAACTCTTCTGCCACGGGAATGCAAGCCATACCCTCTGCAGGAGTAGCTATGGGAATACAATACAAAGAAGCTCAAGGTCTTTCGAAACCAGAACCTGGAGAAGCTCCTGTGGTAATCTGCAGTATCGGAGATTCGGCTATGACTGAGGGAGAGATTAGTGAAGCCCTTCATATGGCTGCTCTTAAAAAACTTCCAATCATCTTTTTCGTGCAGGACAACGGATGGGATATTTCAGCAAAGGCAGAAGAAATTAATTTCGGAACAGCTATGGATTTAGCGAAAGGATTTCCACCGATAGAGGCACACTCTTTCGATGGGGCTGATTTCCTGACCTGCTATGAAAAATTTGGTGAAATAGTTAAAACTGTTAGAGAAGAAAGAAGGCCATTTCTTATTCATGCGAAAGTTCCATTTCTGGGGCATCATACTTCTGGAGTGAGAAAAGAGTGGTACAGAGATGATTTAGAGGATCACAAAAGAAGAGACCCCTTACCACGTTTAGAATCTAACCTTTTAGATAATGGTGTAGGAATAAAAGAAATAATTAAAATTAAGACCGCGGTAAAAGAGCTCGTTGAAAATGATTACAATAGAGCGTTAGCCGCAGAAGAGCCCAGCCCAGAAAGCATACTTGACCATTGCTACGCGCCTTCACCTATTACTGAAGAATCGGGAGAAAGAGAGCCTAAGGGCGGAGAATTGAAGTTAATGGTAGACTGTGCTTTATTTGGAGTGCAGGAACTTATGGAGAAACATCCAGAGGCGCTTTTATACGGCCAGGATGTGGGCGCACGTTTGGGAGGAGTTTTCAGAGAAGCAGCTACATTGGCTCAGAAATTCGGTAATGACAGGGTGTTTAACACTCCTATTCAGGAGGCTTTTATTATAGGGTCTACTTGCGGAATGAGTGCAGCAGGTCTTAAACCAATAGTGGAAGTCCAGTTTGCTGATTATATATGGCCTGGACTAAATCAATTGTTTACAGAATTAAGTAGAAGTTATTACTTGTCAAATGGACAGTGGCCAGTTAGTTCGTTAATTAGAGTTCCTATAGGAGCCTATGGTAGCGGAGGTCCTTACCACAGTTCAAGTGTAGAATCTATTCTTACTAATATCCAAGGAATCAAAGTAGTTTACCCTTCGAATGGCGCGGATCTAAAAGGCTTGTTAAAGGGAGCTTTTTACGACCCTAATCCGGTGGTCATGCTAGAACACAAAGGGCTTTACTGGTCTAAAATAGCTGGAAGTGAGGAAGCCAAATGTATAGAACCCGCTGAAGACTATGTGATTCCACTAGGGAAAGCTAGAGTAGTGCAGGAAGCGACAGACAGTAATTCTGTAACTGTATTAACTTATGGCATGGGTGTTTATTGGGCTAAAACAGCTTCTCAGGATATAAAAGAAAAAGTAGAGATTATAGACTTGCGTACGTTACTTCCTTTGGATGAAGAGGCTATGATTAATTCGGTAAAACGAACCAACAGATGCGTAATAGTCACTGAGGAGCAACAAGCTATGAGTTTTTCTAGAGGAATAGCAGGAATGATATCTGAGAGATGTTTTAAATACTTGGACGCCCCTGTTCTCACTGTAGGAAGTGAGAACACTGTAGCCATTCCACTGAATAAGACTTTAGAAAAAGCCATGCTTAACAATGCACAAAAAGTAAAAAAGGCTATCCTTAAAACACTAGAGTTTTAAATATGAATATTCTCTCTAAACTTGTCCTGTTTGTTAGCTTTATCATTCTTTCTAGCTGTAACAAAACACCTGACTTAGATTTTTCTCAAATCCAATACCTAGACGGTGGGGATTTAAAGTCAGTAGAGATAGGGAACGGGAAAAAGACAGTTGTACACTTTTTTGCTAGTTGGTGCGGTGACTGCAGAAGAGAGATGCCAGATGCCAATGAAGTATTATCCAAAGCCGGAGAAAATGTTAGGATATATTATCTGACAGATGATTCACCTGAACGAATGGCACAGATGAGCAAAAAGTATAACATACCGTTTGAAACATATCAAGTAAATAAAAGCTTAAAAACCGTGGGCGTCTATTACATTCCCCTCACCTATTTCATAGATGAGAATGGGAAACAAATTATAGCACAGGCAGAGCAAATAAACTGGCATTCAAAAGAAATTAAATCATTTTTAGGGTACAATTAACCATGAGCAGAAAGCACGATTTAGAAGTTATTTCTATAAATAAAGCGACTCCATCATCTGTGGAGATAACGTTAGAAAAAATGCCTGACCACACCTATGAGGCAGGTCAATACATCTCTTTAGAGTTAGCCATTAACGGTGAGCAGGTCAACAGAAGTTACTCATTCAGTAGCGCACCTTTTGAGGAGAACTGGCAAATAGGAGTGAAACACGTAGAAAACGGCAAAGCCTCTACATTCTTAAACAAGGAACTTAAGATTGGAGATAAAATCACCTGCTTGGAGCCTATGGGGAATTTCGTACTACCCGACTGCAGAGCTTCACAGACTCATTATTTATTTATAGCCGCTGGAAGTGGGATTACTCCTATTTACGCTATGCTTAAAACACTTATTTCTACTGAGAACGCTGGTAAAATAACGCTATGTTACGGGAACAAATCTCCAGATGAGACTATGTTTTTAAGCGAGCTTCAATCTCTGGAGGAAAGCAATTCCAACTTCAATTTGGAGCTTATTTACTCTCAAAATGGAGGGCAGGATTCTTTTCATAAAGGCAGAATAAACTTTGGAAAAACTCTTGAGTTAATGGCCAAACATCCTTTTTCAGGATTATCTAAGCATGCCTTTATCTGTGGTCCAGGAGACATGATTACTAGCGTAACCAATGCATTAACTGACAACGGGTATTCAAAAGATGAAATTCATACTGAGTTTTTTACTGCTCCTACAACTGAAGAACTTGTTCATACGGAGACTTCTGTAGAAGATGAAAGTGCTACTTTTTCAGGAACGGCCAAAATAAAAATAACTTTGGACGATGAAGAAAGTGAAATAACTCTAGCTGGAGGTGGTAAAACAATACTAGACGCTGCACTCGATGCTGGATTGGACGCTCCTTTTAGTTGTAAGGGTGGCGTTTGTACGGCTTGCAGAGCTAAAGTAACCAAAGGAAAAGTAGAGATGCTCTCAAATTTCGCATTGACTGATGGAGAATTAGAGGAAGGGTTTGTTCTTACCTGCCAAAGTCATCCTAAGAGTGATTTTATTGAATTTAGCTTCGATGAGTAAGCTACTGCTTTACTAAACTCTTTTTAAAAATCCGCATGCCTTCAGTAGCACCGCAATTTAAGTAAGTGACGTTTGGCAAATTTACTTCTGGAGAATTTGGATCTATTACGGTGATCGATGCTTCTTCAGGAGCATAATTAACCAGTCCAGCTGCGGGATAAACTTGCAATGATGTACCTACGATGAGCAGAACATCTGCTTCTTGGATAATCTCTGCGGCCCTCTCTATAGCTGGGACAGCTTCTCCAAACCACACTATATGAGGCCTAAGCTGAGAATCTAGTTCACAATTCTGACCTAAATCCAATTCAGACCCCTCTATGTCATAAACTAACTTAGGATTAGCAGTACTTCTGCTTTTGGTGATTTCTCCGTGAAGATGAAGAATACTAGAACTTCCGGCTCTCTCATGCAAATCATCTACATTCTGGGTAACTATGAAGACTTCATGAGTATCTTCTAATTCTACCAAGATTTCATGAGCTTCATTTGGAGTGGATTCTAGGACATTCCTCCTCCTTTTATTATAGAATTCGAGAACTAATTCTCGGTTTTTATGCCAACCTTCTGGAGAAGCTACTTCCTCTATTCTATGACCTTCCCAGAGACCGTCTGCTGCCCTAAAGGTAGCGATGCCACTTTCAGCACTGATCCCCGCGCCTGTTAAAACTACTATTTTCACTTTTACACAGCTACTACTTCCTCTACCCCTTCTAACTTACTTTTAAGAAGTCCTTCTATTCCTCCTTTCAAGGTTTGCATACTTGACGGACATCCATTGCATGCTCCTTTTAACTCTACATAGACCTTACCATCTTTAAATGCTCTAAAATCTATAGCTCCACCATCTTGTTCTACAGCTGGCCTTACAAATTCATCTAACAACTGAATTATTTCATCATCCAATTCCGTAGGAATGGCATCTTCTAAATCTTTCAATTTAGCTTCTCTCTCTGGAGTTAAATCCGCAGGATCTTCTTTTACTGCTATACTTTCTGGAACAAAACTCACGGCTACTTCATTCTCCATTAACCAATCTCTGATGTACCCTCTCATCTGCTGAACTACTAATTCCCAGCCGATACTTTCATCTTTAGTAACGGTAACATAGTTGGCACTAATAAAAACGCCCTTTACAAAAGGAAAATGAAAAAGCTCTTTAGCCAACGGAGATGATTCTCCAACCATTTCTAACTCTGTATAATCAGCTTGCTTTCCATCACTGATGAGCTCTCTATCTGTAACAAACTTCATCGTTACTGGATTAGGAGTCATTTCAGCATATACGTCTGTAGGGATCGTTTTCTTTTCCATGAGCACAAATGTACACCGCCAGAATTCTAATTCAAAGAGTAAAGCGCTCCATGCGACAAATTGGAGACAATTGTATGCTAAGGAATTTAATTTTAACCTGGCTATAACCTAACCTCATTCTCTATATCTCGAAAAATATCCAAGACATGAACCTCCTCGTCTTCTAATCTATAGTAAATTCTATAATTCCAAGCCAGTACACTTCTGTAATCTCCGTCTAACCTTCCAAACTTAGCTTTCCTGCTGTCTTTTTCTGCATTTACAGCTAATCTCCGGAGTCTACTGATGATCGCTTCTTTAGCCTTATCGGCACCTAAAAACCCATTCAGTTGATGCTTAGCAATTATTCTTTTTAGTGAATTAACAGCCCTGTCAGATATAATTATTTCTCTATTTTTCACGGTTAGATGGATTCAGCACGTTATAAGGATCAAATATACTAATGCTATTCATTGCTCCGAGTGACTCAGACAGATTTTATACCCATTAAAGCAATTCACATTTCAAATGAATAAAATTTAATCACCTGAAGAAGCATGAAAAGAGAAGCAAGTACCTTAGCATTATCAAAAATCAAATTATGACTCGGACACTACTAGTTTCAGCCACACTCTTTTTAAGTGCGATTAGCTTTTCTCAAAAACCATCTCTTTCTGTTGAGGATGCAGTCATGGGCTACTACAATGGCCTTTACCCGGAAAACATTAGTGGGTTAATGTGGGTTCCAGGAACGGAATTATATAGCGCTATAAATAGTGATATCCTTTATGTGTTTGATAATACGGGTAAAATAAAAAAGAAACTTACCCTAGCAGAAATAAAAACCACTCTCAAAAATCCTGAATTGAATCACATGCCAAGATTAACTTGGGAAAGTCCTACCGAAATTCATTTAACACTAAAAGACAAACGCTACATTCTAGACCCATTTAAAAATGAGCTGAAAAAATTTATCCCTCTACCTGACAATTTTGAGAATATCGATTTCCACTTCAATTCAGAAAATATTGCTTACACACAAGAAAATGATTTGTTTATCTGGAAAGACGGTCAAGAAACTCGTGTCACAAAAAACGATGAGCACACCACCTCTGGGCAGGCTATAGCCAGATATGAATTTGGTATTTCTAAAGGAACTTTTTGGAGTCCGAGTGGAGCATTTCTAGCTTTCTATGAAAAAAACGAAGAAAATGTAACAGAATACCCACTTTTAGATTACTCGAGCACTCCTGCTTCCTCTCATCCTATTAAATATCCTATGGCTGGGCAGCTTAGCGAACATGGAAGAGTAGGGATTGTAGATTCTGAAACTGGTGAAACAGCCTACCTCCAACAGATGGGTGAAGAAGAAAGTTATGTCACAAACATAGCCTGGAGTCCTGACAATCAATTTATCTATGTAGCTCACTTAAATAGGGAACAAACCTCTATGGCGCTTAATAAATACACTAGGAAAGGTGATTTTCTAAAAACCATCTACCAAGAGTTTGACGAAGAATATGTGGAACCCGAGAACCCTCCTTACTTTATCCCAAACGGAAAAGGGGACTTCATTTGGATCACTGAAAAAAATGGATTTAGCAATCTCGTATTAATGAATGACGATGGTATTATCCGAGAATTAACTAACCTTACTTATGAGATAACTGATTTCATAGGATTTAACTCGGAAGGCACTAAAGCCTTTTTTCATGCTACAGGAGAAAATCCAACTGAAAATCATGGGTACACTGTAGAACTGGAAACAGGCAGTGTAACCCAACTTACCTCTGGAAGCGGCACCCATGCTATCTCTGTAAGTGAGAGCGGTAAATTTTACATAGACAATTATAACAGTACTGCTATTCCTGGGAAAACAACTCTTTATCATACAACGAAAAGTAAAAGCTGGGAAATTTTAAGCGCAGACAACCCTCTATCAGAATACACGATAGGTACTACAGAAATATTCTCTAAGAAGGTTTCTGATGGAACTGAATTATGGTGCAGAATGATTAAGCCAAGCCACTTCGATGAAACTAAAAAATATCCTGTACTATTCTATGTTTATAACGGGCCCCACGTGCAACTAGTAAAAGATTCCTGGCTAGGGGGAGCTTCACTTTGGATGCACAGCTTAGCTGAAGAAGGATATCTTATTTTCACAGTAGACGGCAGAGGCTCATCTCGTAGAGGTATTGACTTTGAACAGGCCGTTCACGAAAACATGGGAACCATTGAGGTTCAAGATCAAGCAGAGATGGCCGAATGGCTTAAAACTCTACCTTACACCGATAATGATAGATTCGCTGTTCATGGATGGAGCTACGGAGGATTTATGACAACTTCATTAATGCTTAAAAATCCTGGCTTGTTTAAGGTAGGCGTAGCTGGAGGCCCTGTGATAGATTGGAGACTTTACGAGATAATGTACACAGAAAGATACATGGATACTCCAGAAACTAACCCAGAGGGGTATGCAGAAGCTGATTTAAAGACCCATGTAGCTAATTTAGAAGGGAAATTAATGCTCATCCACGGAGCAAGTGATGACGTAGTATTAATGCAGCACTCTATGGAGTTTTTAACTAAATGTATCGAGGAAGGTAAAGAAATAGACTTCTTCCCATACCCGGGACATGCCCATAATGTGAGAGGTAAAGACCGAGTTCACTTAATGACTAAAGTCTTAAACTACATCAAATCCAATTTATGATTTTATTTAAGCGTTGCAACGCTAATTTTCTCATCTCTCTAAGGCCTTAATTTGATACTTTTACAGCCTAAATTAATGAGATGAAAAACACCGCACTTTCTAAATGGCATGAAGCTAACGGAGCCAAGATGGTTCCATTCGCAGGATATAACATGCCTGTCCAGTACACTGGAATTAATGATGAACACTTAAGAGTAAGAAATAGTGTGGGGATTTTTGATGTTTCTCACATGGGTGAATTTCATGTAAGAGGAAAAGAGGCGCTTGATTTAATTCAAAAAGTAACAACTAACGATGCCTCTTTACTTACTCCTGGAAAAGTACAATACTCCTGCTTACCCAATGCCGAAGGAGGAATCGTAGATGATTTACTCGTTTACTGCCTGGCAGAAAATGACTACATGCTAGTGGTAAATGCATCTAACTTAAAAAAGGACTTTGATTGGATTCAGAGCCATAACACATTCGACTGTGTACTTACAGATGACTCCGATGAAATGGCGTTATTCGCTATCCAAGGACCTAAAGCTACAGAGACGCTCAATAAGCTTACTTCTGAAAACTTAGGAGAGATGGCTTACTATAACCTAAAGCATATTACTTTTTGTGGCAAAGAGAATATCCTCATTTCTAGTACAGGCTACACAGGTGCCGGAGGATATGAAATCTATTTACCCAATGACCATGCAGAATTATTCTGGACTAAAATATTAGAAGCAGGGGCTGAACATGATATTCAAATGATAGGCTTAGCTGCCAGAGACACGCTGAGACTAGAAATGGGATTCTGCCTTTACGGAAATGACATAGACGACACCACTTCACCTATCGAAGCTGGCTTAGGATGGATTACCAAGTTCACAAAAGATTTTATAGGAAAAGAAATCATCTTAGCTCACAAAGAAAATGGCCCTTCGAGAAGACTTGTAGGATTTGAATTAACGGAAAGAGGAATCCCAAGAAAAGATTATGAAATTGTTAATTCTGAAGGAGATGTAATCGGTAAAGTAACATCTGGAACCATGAGCCCGTGTACTAAAAAAGCCATCGGAATGGGGTATGTGCAATCTGGAAATCACAAACAAGGAACTGAAATAGCTATCTTAATTCGAAACAAACCTGTTAGCGCATTAGTTACTAGACCACCATTTATACCAAAATCGTAAATTCACCTTATGACCGGAGAAAAAAAACGTGTTGAAGTCTGTTATTCGCCTAACCAGTGGCACTTATATAAAAAAGACTATGAAATCGCAGTTGTCATTGATGTGCTGCGAGCTACGAGCGCTATTTGCGCAGCAGTAGAAAACGGAGTGACTATTCTTCCTGTAAGTTCATTAGAAGAAGCCAAAGCGTATCAGGAAAAAGGATACTTGGTAGCGGCAGAGAGAAACGGACAAATAGTAGAAGGTTTTGATATGGGAAACTCTCCTATTTCATTCAAGAACCCTGAGCTAAAAGGAAAAACAGTTATCCTCACCACCACTAATGGAACAAAAGCTATCAACATAGCCAGAGAAAAAGAAACCGTAGCTATAGCTAGTTTAAACAATCTCGAGGCAATATGCAACTGGCTCATAGAACAAAATAAAAATGTTCTTCTCCTAGGCTCAGGCTGGAAAGATAAATTCAATCTAGAAGATACTATCTGCGCTGGAGCTATCGCAGACGAACTAATTGAAAGTCAAAAATTCTTTGCGGAAGAAGACTCTACTATAGCAGCTAAATTCATCTACAGAAGCGCTAAAGAGAATTTATTTAGCTTCTTAAAGGCAAGCTCACACAGAAGAAGATTAAGGAAGTTAAACCTCAATGAAGACATAAAATACTGCCTTACTCCCAACACTACTTCTGTGGTTCCTGTTTTACAAGGCGATAAAATAGTAGCAGCTAAAAAGGAACTCGTTTCAGAATGAAAAAGTACTGGATTATAATACTACTGGCCACGCTTCTAATTTCTTTTGATACTATTAGGCCGAAGCACAATTGTTCTGAATGGGGCTTTTTTGCGCACAAGAAAATTAATAGATTAGCTATTTTCACTCTTCCAAGTGAGATGTTCGGGTTTTATAAAGCCCATGCAGATTACCTTACAGAACATTCTGTAGACGCAGACAAAAGGAGGCACAGCGTAAAAGGAGAAGCCCCTAAGCACTATATAGATTTAGATCACTTCGGAGGTGATAGTTTATCTGCGCCAGAGGACTTATTCGCCTTAATGCCTAGAAATTGGTATGATGCAGTAGATAAATTTACAGAAGACTCTCTGCAGGCCTATGGCACCCTCCCATGGAACCTTAATCTTCTTTCGATTAGACTAGTAGACGCCTTTAAAGAGAAGGACACTAAAAAAATACTAAGGCTTTCTGCAGACATAGGTCACTATGTAGGTGATGCTCACGTGCCTTTGCATACTACAGAAAACTATAACGGTCAGGTAACCGGACAATACGGTATCCATGGGTTTTGGGAGAGCAGATTACCTGAACTTTTTTATGACGACTACGACCTGTTTGCTCCAAATATTTATTTTGTAGAAAGTAAAAGAGATTTTATTTGGGATATCGTAGAGCAGAGTCATTATGCACTGGACAGCGTCTTAACATTCGAGAAAAACCTCAGCAGTGAATTTCCTGAGGATAAGAAAATGAGCTTCGAAGAAAGAGGTACTATGATTATGGAAGTATACTCCAAAGAATTCAGCACAGAATACCATGATAGGTTAGATGGAATGGTAGAAAGAAGGTTCCGCTCGGCTATTCATTCTTTAGGCTGTTTATGGTATACGTGTTGGGTAGAAGCAGGTCAGCCAGAATTAGATCCTTTAATACCAGAGAATCTTCTTCCTCCATTAATTGAAAAAAGAGATTCTATAGATTCCGAATCCCATCCAAGGAGAAAATAATTGTGGGCGTTTATTCGCAGAGAACGAAACCCTTTAACTAAGAGGGCCGTATCAAGTCTAAACTAAAAAATCCCCACCAATGAAAACAATAACATTTATTTTTTTATTCCTATCCCTTTTTCTAACGAACAAAGGACTCCACGCCCAAAATGCACAAATCACCCTAGTAAGTGAAGTTCAAGAGGGCCTAATTTTAACTAAAAAAGAAAGAAAAAAACTAATCATAGCGTCGACAGAGCTCTCAAATGTAGAGGTGAACATCACAGCAAACGGCAATATAATAGACAAATACATAGTAGAAGATGAATCCAGACTAGCCCTTAACCCAGATATGAACTATACTGTAGAATTCAAGAAAAAAGGATATATTACTAAGTTGATTTCTATAAACACACACGGAATGAGTACTGATTTTATTCTTAAAGGATATGAACTCTTTACAGACATCTTATTGTTTAAGACACTAGAATATGTAAACACCTCAGCTTATGCCAAATTACCTGTGGCCAAATGTTTTTTTAACCCAAACATGAAGTCCCTCACCTGGGACATGGGTTATTCGCAGGATGCCTTCGAGACTTTCATCTCTATGAACGAACAGAACAAAAAAATACAATCAAATAAAAAAAAAGAAAACAAGACAGAATTTAGAGTGAACGATTAAGAAAAAAAAGCAACAATGGATGTAACAGAACTTGAAACGAACACACTCAACGAATTTACTTCCAATATGTAATACCGCAAGAGCAAAAAGTAAAATGAAAATGGCCATAACATAATGTTTTGGCCATTTTCATTTAATAGATTTATTCAACTAGCTATCAGCACTCTTTTAATAAAGGATTGAACTTCCTAGTAAAACTAAATAATCAGCTCAAAAATATCTGGACAGAAGTGAAAATTACATTTTCAACAAAACAAAGACTAGAGCTTCGCTAATTCGTTTAATATTTCCTCAGGACATTTCACTGGCCTTCCTGACTCAGCATTTAAAAAAACTAATGTTGTCTGTGCTTTAGACAGAAGCTCCTCTCCTCTTTTTAAGGCGTAATGAAATACAATTTTAACCCCGGGTAGATCAGTGAGAATTGTCTCTAACGTAAGATTATCATCATAAAAAGCAGGCTTCTTATAATCTACATTTAAATTCACCACGGGCAGTAAAATTCCCTGCTCCTCTAATTTCCGGTAAGAAATCCCAAGACTCCTTAGCAGCTCTACCCTTCCTACTTCAAAATAAGTGGCATAATTCCCATAATAGACGTACCCCATCTTATCCGTTTCCGCATATCTTACCCGAATGTTAATAGTATGTTTATACAATATCACCTTAAATTAAAAAGGAAAGGTAAGATAAAAAGTAACTTTGTGACGAGATGAAAAAAATATTTCGAACACTCCTTTTTCTATTAATTACTGCGCTTTTTATGCGTTGCAACACGAATTATACGGCCACTAATACAGCCGTCAACTACAACCAGCTAGATAGCACTATGACTCAGAAGTCTCGTTCTTTGGCCAAACTTATAAGTCCATACAACGAAGGGCTAGAGGCCAAAATGAATGCAGTGATCAACACCTCTGAGAAAGACATGCTAAAAGCTAGACCAGAAGGAATCTTGTCAAATTTTGTAGCAGATTTGATTTTTGAGGAAGTAAATGAGTTAGCCGATTTTACTGGAGATTTATGCCTTCTAAATCACGGAGGACTCAGGAGTTCGCTCCCCTCCGGAGACATCACTGTAGGTAATATTTATCAGCTAATGCCCTTTGACAATGAAGCTGTCATACTCCAGCTAAAAGGCGAAAAAATTCTAGAAATAGCTCACTATCTAGCTCAGTCGGGAGGAGAGCCTGTTTCCAATATACAACTCAACCTAACCTCACCAGAGCTCATTTTAGTGAATAACAAGCGTGTAAACACAGAGAGTACCTATAACGTGATTACCTCTGATTATTTAGCCAATGGAGGGGATAAAATGTATTTCTTCACCAATCCCGTGAGCATAAAAAAAACAGGTCTAAAAATTAGAGACTTGATAATAGAATATATCCAAGAAGAAAAAGAACAAGGAAGAACACTAAACGCAACATTAGATGGCCGGATATCTAAATAACAGAAGGAATTTCATAAAAAACGTAAGTTTAGGAAGTGCTGCCCTAGGTTTAGGCCAAGGTCTAATTACTTCAGCTAAACAATCAGAAGAATTAATCATCCTTCACACGAATGATGTGCACAGTCACATTCATGCATTTGAAAAAAACCATTCTAGATATGCGGGAGCAGGAGGAGCGATTAAACGCTCACTACTCATAGATAGCTATAGAAAACAATATAAAAATGTATTACTCCTAGATGCTGGTGATATTTTCCAAGGAACTCCATTCTTTAATTTTTATGGTGGAGAGCTAGAGATGAAGCTCATGACCAAAATGGGATATGATGCTGCTACATTAGGAAACCATGACTTCGATGGGGGAATTGATGGATTGCTAAAAGCAAAGAAGTACGGAAAATTCGACTTCCTTAATGCCAATTATGTAATTGAGAATGAACTTAAAAATATAGTCAAGCCTTACAAAATATTCAAGAAGGGAAAAATAAAAGTGGGAGTCTTTGGAATTGGAATAGAATTGGAAGGCCTGGTCGATCCTAAATTATGTGCTGGAATAATCTACACCGAACCTATTTCTAAGGCAAACAAAATAGCCACTCATCTCAAAGAAAAAATGGAATGCGATTATGTGATTTGTTTAAGCCACTTGGGGTTAAAATATGAATCAGATAAGGTGAGTGATATTACCCTAGCAAATAACAGTGAACACATCGATTTAATTATAGGAGGACATACGCATAGTTTTCTAGATGAACCGTTACGACTGAAAGACAAAAATGGAGAGGAGACACTTGTAAGTCAGGCTGCTTGGGCAGGATTGCGTTTAGGAATTGTTAAAGTAGAGTTCACGAAAGAGCTAAAAACTAGTGCTGGAATTACTACAAAAGTTTAAATTTAAACCCATACCGTTCGTTTCTTCTTTCAAAAGGACTTATACCTGTCAAAAAAAGTTCGAAGTCAAGTATAAAAAAGTTTTTTTTTAACCAATTTTATTTAATATTTGTGCATTGTGTAGAAAACGCCCTTTGAAGCAACTTTAAGTGCATTTCAATACAACCTAAACAAATAATTAACCCTAATAAGTTATAAATACATGCTTAAAGATTATAACCAAGTTTGGAAAAACTGTCTAACTATTATCAAAGATAATGTTAGTGAACAAGCCTATAAAACCTGGTTCGATCCTATAAAGCCTATTAAACTTGAAAATAACGTTTTAACAATTCAAGTGCCATCTCAATTTTTCTATGAGTGGCTAGAAGAACACTTCGTAAACTTATTAAAGAAAACACTTACCAAAGAGCTAGGAGCTGAAGGAAGGCTTGAGTATTCCATCATTATGGAAAATTCTCAAAGAAACTCTAGTCCTTACACGGTTAAAGTACCGCCATCAAGCTCTAAAGCTGTAAAGAACAGATCAGTAGCCATGCCTATGACTGGCACCTCTACGCAGATCAAAAATCCTTTCGTAATTCCGGGCTTAAGAAAGCTTCAAATAGACTCCAATCTTAACCCGAACTATTCTTTTGAAAACCTTATCGAAGGTGAATGCAATAGATTAGCACGTAGTGCTGGTTATGCTGTGGCTAAAAAACCGGGAGGAACTGCATTTAATCCATTGTTTATATATGGTTCTGTAGGCTTAGGTAAAACGCATTTAGCACATGCTATAGGGATTGAAATTAAAGAACAAAATCCTGAAAAAACTGTATTATACGTTACTTCAGAGAAGTTTACTCATCAGTTTATAGATGCTGTCAAAAACAACACCGTTAATGATTTTAGTCACTTCTATCAATTAATAGATGTACTTATTATAGACGATGTTCAATTCTTTAGTGGAAAGGAAAAAACACAAGATGTATTCTTCCACATATTCAATCACCTGCACCAAACGGGAAAACAAATAGTTCTTACTGCCGACAAGCCACCTGTAGAAATGCAAGGAATGGAGCAGAGACTGTTAAGCCGTTTCAAATGGGGACTTTCTGCTGACATTCAAGTTCCATCTTTAGAAACTAGAGTAGCTATTCTAGAAAAGAAGATGTACACAGATGGTATCGAACTTCCGAAAGAAGTAGTTGAATATTTAGCTTATAGTATTACCACTAACATTAGAGAACTAGAAGGAGCTCTAATTTCTCTTATCGCACAGTCTTCACTAAACAAAAAATCTATCACGCTAGAGTTAGCTAAAAAGATGATAGATAAATTTGTGAAAAACACTGCTAGAGAAGTATCCATCGATTATATCCAAAAAGTAGTTTGTGATTACTTCGATTTACCAATCGAGTTACTTAAGTCTAAAACTAGAAAAAGAGAAATCGTACAAGCTAGACAAATAGCTATGTATTTCGCTAAGAAAATGACTAAGTCATCTCTAGCTAACATAGGTTTACACTGCGGAGGAAAAGATCATGCCACTGTACTTCACGCATGTAGAACAGTAAACAACCTGCAAGAAACTGATAAGCATTTTAGAAAGTACCTAGATGACTTAGAGAAGAAGTTAAGCATACAATAAGAGGACCCCAAATCGAAATCATTTTAGGCCCTGTCAGTAAAACTTACAGGGCCTTTTTTTGGTCAAAATAATCTACACGTATAATAACATGTTTGAAAAACCCAATTATCATTCGTGAAGCTGCATCTCTACTTGCCGAACTGAATCTTTTTACATAGGTTGTTTTTTTTGACTTATCGGAATAGACTAAAGACTGCCACAACCGCTTAGCAATAGCTCATGGATTAAAACCAACACAATATTGCTCTATTTTTATTTTTTTCACTTTCATTTCTACTACACATATGTGCATAAGCCTCTTTAGATGTAGAACGATGTACTATGCTAAATGAAGGATTTTTCGGACATTTGGACAATGAAAGCATTGATGATTTGTTTGGGAAACATTTGTCGCTCCCCTATGGCAGAAGGAATCGTGAGAAAATTAGCAGCAGAAAGAGGAATAGAGATTCAACTCGATTCGTGCGGAACTAATGGATTTCATGATGGCGAGTCTCCTGATAGCCGTGCCATGAGTAACCTGAAGGAAAAAGGAATCGACATTTCTGATTTGCGTTCTAGAAAATTTCAAAGTACTGATTTCGATAAGTTTGATATTCTGTTTACTATGGACTTATCTAATAGAGATACTATCTTAGCATTAGCCAAAACAGAGAACGATAGAAAAAAGGTGAGACTATTCCTTAATGAAGCTCACCCAGGAAAAGACCTCCCAGTTCCCGATCCATATTATGGCGGAGAAGAGGGCTTTGAATCTGTATACCAATTAATAAACGAAGCTGCTACAGCCTTCCTAAATAAAATAGAACATGAGTAAAGGAACATTATTTTTAATCCCATGCACTATAGGGAGCTCGCCTGAATTGGTATTGCCTTCTTCCGTATTTGAAGTAGTGAACCAAATAGATTTCTATGTTGTGGAAAACTTGCGTTCAGCTAGACGGTTTTTAAGCTCGATTAAAATTTCTACTAAAATAGACGACTTGACTTTTTATGAGCTCGGCAAGCACACGCAAGAAAGTGACATTCCTAGCTTCTTAAATCCAGCTCTTGAAGGAAAAAATATAGGCTTAATTTCTGAAGCCGGACTTCCTGCCGTAGCCGACCCTGGAGGAAAATTAGTAGCCATAGCCCACGGAAGAGGAATAACAGTCAAGCCTTTAACTGGACCAAGCTCTCTTATGCTCGCCTTAATGAGCAGTGGGTTTAACGGACAAAACTTCAGGTTTAGAGGATATATTCCTAAGGAAAGAGGAGATCGCATTTCATTCTTGAAAGACATGGAAACTGAAGCTACCAAAAGAGGCGTTTCTCAAATTTTTATGGATACTCCGTTTAGAAATGACCACGTATTAGAAGATTGTATTCTTCATTTATCTCCTAAGACCTTTCTAAACATTTCAGCAGATATCACTTTACAAACTGAGCTCATAAAGACTATGCCTGTAGAACAGTGGAAAACACAGAAACCACCTTTAAAGAAGCGACCTACTGTTTTTATTATTGGCAGACCAGAGTATTTGTATTAGTCATTCTTTCTAAAAGAAACAGACATCATACACTTATAAACCTAAACATTCCGTTGGAACACCTACTTAAGGACAACTATATTATATTAGCCTTGTGAGTAATAAAAATGCGAAACATTCAGCCAAGGCCGCTGCATTAAATAAAATCAAATCTAAATCTCAGAAAGAAATTTCAGCAGAAGAACTATCTGCGAGAATTATAGATGGAGACAAGTCAGCTCTTTCAGAAGCTATTACGCTGCTAGAAAGCACTAATCCAAATCACAAAAAAGTAGCCGCTGATATTATTCAGCAGTGCCTACCACACTCAGGAAATTCTTTTAGATTAGGAATAACAGGAGTGCCGGGAGTAGGAAAATCTACGTTTATAGAAAGTTTCGGGAATTCACTTATAGCTAAAAATCATAAAGTGGCTGTTTTAGCCATAGATCCTAGCAGTCAAAAAACTAAGGGAAGCATCTTAGGAGATAAAACAAGAATGCAAACGCTCATTTCGGAAGAGAATGTATTCATAAGACCAAGCCCTACGAGTGAAAGCTTAGGTGGAGTAGCTAGAGCGACTAAAGAAGCGATGATTCTTTGCGAAGCCGCAGGCTATGATTTCATCATTATAGAAACGGTAGGCGTGGGTCAGAGTGAAACCGAAGTACACTCTATGGTAGACTTCTTCCTGTTGTTAATGCTCAGTGGAGCAGGCGATGAACTGCAAGGCATTAAAAGAGGAATTATGGAAATGGCTGATGCTTTGGTGATTACAAAAGCGGATGGCGATAATGAAAAACCAGCCAAAAGAGCTATGGCTGAATACAAGGGCGCTATTCATCTACTCCCTCCAGCCGAACATTATTTTACGGTGAAAGCCACTATCTGTTCTGCCTATGAAAACAGTGGAATGGATGAGATTTATTCCATTTTAGAGGAATTCCAGAAGCATACGGCTGCTAATGGATATAGAGATGACCATAGAAAAGAACAAAACGCGCAATGGCTGAAAAGACATCTTAGGTTTTCATTGCTGGACTTATTCTATGGGGATTCTAAAAATGTAGACCGGTTGAAAGAGTTAGAGTCCAAAGTGAAATCTGGAGAGCTAAGCCCATTCAAAGCAGTAGAACTTCTCCTCAGCTAAAGAGTTCTCAATTAGGCATTCCTATAAAACCTCCTGCATTCTCTTCTGAATAATCTAAAAAATTCATGAACAGATAAAACACATCTCCCCGCTACTAAGATCGCTTATTATAAGGTGTTTAACCCAAAATAAAGCTCGGATTTCTCATAAGAACAGACCAAAGATTACAGAAACATTCCTTTGCTAATCATTAACCGTTCTGATTCCATCTTTAGTGGATTTCTAATGGATCGTCATCTTCTCCAGGAAGCTCTAATGCTTTTACAGATTGCACCGCGTTACCAGCTATTCCTTTTATAGAACCATACATATCTACGGTACTCGTAATTACTTTTTCTATCTGCTTTTCACGCTGTTTCCAGATACGCTGCATGGAACGCTTCTCGGTGTCCAAATCAATTTTTAATTGCGAAAACCCTTCTACTATAGCTTCCACTTGCATCCTAAAGGCATTTCCGGTAAGAAAATCATAAAGCATATGCATTTTATCTCCTTTATTCTCTTGAGTAGCCAGAGCTGAATTAAACCGAATAATACTTTGTCTTAGAACTGCACACAGTCCTTTAAACTCCTCATAAGTACATATCCAAATCCCCTCTTTCATCCCCATTCTATCCATATCAGAAGGAAGCACATTGGTAACCAGCACTCCTATATTGGCATTTCTATCTCTGATGTCTGCCTTAAATTTTTCTATCCAGCTTGGCTGAAAATCTTTTGTCCTTTTACTCTCATAGTATATAGTTCCGCAGTTTTGAGCCTCACGAGTGTTCACAGTTTGAATACAATCTCCACCTCTAGCTCCTTTCTTTATCTCTTCTACTCCATCTAACGGAAATTTCTGAGCCAACCATTCTTCTATAGCCAATTCCTGCACCTCACCCTGCAGCTGCATGCTCCCCTGTTCCTGCTTGCGCTTCATCTCTTCGGTCAGCTTCTTCTGATCCTCTAATTGTTTATGAAGCTCCTTCATTTTCAGCTCAGTCTTCTCCTCTTCCGCTTTTCTGATCTTCTCTTTTTCTTGAATAAGAGTTTCATTAAGCTTTTTTTGTGCCTCTGCTTCTGCTGCAGACTTAAGTTCAGTTTTTTCTCTTTTCAGCTTTTCTATCTCAGCCTTGGCTATATTAAATTCTTTCAGTTTATCAGATTTTTCATTTAGCTCTTTTTGCAGCATTTTCATCTGATCCTCTTGCTCCTCTTCTAATTTCTTTTTTATACTGCGTTGCAATACTTCTTTCTCTGCCTTTATAGATTTTTCCAACCTATCTTGAAACAATTCATTTTCGCGCTTTTTCTTTTCTTCAAAGTCTATTCTCGCCTTTTCTAATTCCTCTTCTCGCTTAGAAAATTTCTGTTTTTCAGAACGCAGTTTCTGGTTAAATTCTTCCCTTACTTTTTCCTCTAACTGATGTGCTAAAATGTCCTGTACATCTATACTCGTGCCGCAATTAGGACATTTAATCTTCGTGTCTTTCTCCATGTTTCTTCTCCGTATTTAACGCGTAAGTGAAATTACAACATCTATTAACTATTTTCACTTATGCCAGACATTTAAAGTAGCTCACCCTAAATTACACTTCCTCTTTTCGACTAAGGTGACAGTGCTTTTGAGAGAGACAATTCTTTCTCTACTATTTCCGTTACTTTAGAGTAAACTTAAAATCTTAAACCCATTGAAATCAATTTTCTTCTTTATAGCCTTTGCGGCTATCCTCTTTAGCGCCTGCGCTCCAGAAAACAGAATCTATGAAAAACACCAGTCACTTTCTCCAAATGTAGAG